>MDTG01141121.1_pt1 | contig 34719 bp, 33 predicted proteins | sample 811421 | NCBI WGS metagenome assembly MDTG01 (sample SAMN05326645, study PRJNA326480) | marine metagenome | isolation source: seawater | place: Pacific Ocean: South East | collected 2011
GCCATGACGTTGATGGCTCCCCCTGTTTATTTGTTGTGTGATCAGTATAGCGAGATACGCGATGTGCTGTCGAATGACCCAATCGTGAGGCGACTACTCCTTCATCGCTGCCGCGGTGTTGACCATCGAATGGATGCTGCGCGCGTAATCAAGCGCACCTTGTGAATCCATGCGCGGTGCAGAACGCAAATATTCCTTGAGGCCGAGAATGCCAGGGCGCGGTCGGCTCAGGAGCAACTCGGAGAATTTTGTGACCTCATCCTCAAGCTTGTCGGCGTCGACCACCCGGCTAACGATCCCGTACATCATCGCCTGTTGGGCGTCGATGAACCCCGCCGAATAGGCCATCCACATGATCGCGTTGCGATTCATTCGGTCATAGAGTGCGGACATCACCATCGTCGGCATAACCTGATGTGTCATTTCAGGGATGTTGAATTGAGCCTTGCTACTCGCGAAGGAAACGTCGCAACACGCCGCTACGGCCGTGCCGAAGCCCATGCAGCGGCCTTCAATAACGCCGACCACGGGGACTTGCGCATCGCGAATCGCGCGATAGCAGTAGAAGATCGAGTCGTACTCGGGCCGACGGGAATAGGCTTCCGTATGCGGCGGGCCAGAATCGGGGTCGCGCAGACGGCCGGTGCAGAAATCAGGTCCAACGCTTCTGAGCACGACCATGTCCGAGCTCTCGTGTGCGACAGCCACCGCGGCGCCCAGATCGCGCGCCATGCCGTCCGAGACCTTGTTGTCCTCAGGGCGATTGAATGTCGTAAGCAGCATCCGCCCTTTCTGTTCCAGTAAGAGATGTTCGCTCATTTTTAACCGGATCCCTAATCTAGACGTCTTCCGAAGGCAGCATGCTGACTGGGAATGGTGGCGTGCGCAACCCAATAGACCAAGTTAAAAGCAATGGATTTTATTTCTGATGAAGGGTATTGCACGATCCGTCAAACACGACATCTGGAAGACTAACGTGAGCCGTAATTTGACCACTTACCCACTGAAACTCAGCTTAGCATGAAATTAAATATCATATATAAATCAATATTTTATAATAAAATCGGGTGATATCTAGCCGTTTAGGATTCATGTCCCTCTAAATCTCTCTCTCAAGCTACTCCTCTCTTCCGCCACACATGCACGCACGATCGATAAGTAATTTTTCACTACACTTATTGATGCGACCTGCCCTTAGCAGCGAAGACATCGTATTTTTTTAAAAATTGCATCCCAATTAGCCTCTTTTTCCGAAACAAAATCAAGCAAGCAACGGATTGTTTTAGAGTCATCGGGAAGTCCATATTTTTGTGTTATTTTTCCAATCATTTCTATCGCGTCGGGATTAATTTCAAATGTCACGGAAATTTTTTTACCAGCCATGTCATAGCTCCATAAATTCTAATTCTTAATGATACTTTCCGTATATGATAATATAGGGAGGACTATACCGGTATCAAAAATCCAAAATCCACCATAGCAGATAGTAACTCTGCACCACAGGGGCTGGCAGCCCTATCCCGCCACCCTAAAGCAATTAGCTGGCGCACCTACTATCAAATAAAATAACCCAGGCTGCTAACTATTAGGTGGCGGAGAATATGAGCCTTTGCTGGCTCTATACGTTTCGGCCGCAGCCATCATATCGCTACTCGTGTACAGTTGGATAGTCTTCCAGTCAGCCACTGCACCTCCTACGGCTCCAGACATTACCATCCCCATATAATCGGACAATTGTTCAAATTCAGTGATCAAAATTATATGGTGGTCTTGTCCAAGCATTCCGTAAAAATTTATGAGTTTTCCCCCGCATTTCTCAATAAGCGCGCGGACCACTCCTTCTCTGTCACTTCCTGACTCAGCGATATCCTTAATGGCATCGCCAGTATATTTTATCTTCGTCATATAGAGTGCCATTGGTTTCTCCTAAAAAAATAAATTTCGACGGTCGACCCATTTTACCAAATTTACATAGTAATGTAATATGTACATCAGGCGCAAAGGCTTACGCTTCGGTCATTTGAATATCAACCCACTACACACCGAATAGATCGAAAGTTCGCCTCCCGACAAACTTTGGCTGTCGCTTCAGTGCGGGTATTATTAACTTCTCAAAATCATTTAAATTGGGAAATCTCGGCAGCCGTTAGAGACTAATTCTCTATCATCCAACAGCGGCTATTCACTCGCGTAATCCACTCTCCTCTAATCTCCAAAGCAAAAGCTGTATCCGATCCTGACCAAAAAACGGTTCTCCATTAAAAACCATAAGCGGGGTTCCACTATGACCTGCTTTCTCTTGTGCAATTTCGTGTATCCCAATCGCAGAATCAATTTGATCACCATCCTGATCGGCACGCTCCAACAGCGCCTTGCCATCTAACCCAGCACGGTCCATCGCTCTCAATAAATGATCGCCCTCATGCCAATTATTGGTTGTCCCATCCCAGAGCATCCGAACCACCTGGTTCAAAAACTCCATGCCTTTGCCATTTTGAGCCGCCAGTTCAGTAATACGGGTTAAGCGACGAATGTAGGGCTGCTCCTCCGCCACCACACCAGTCGACAAATCTTGAACAATAGGGTCCGGTACCGGTCGTCGGAACGGTATATTGAGATAATCGCTCCAGCGCTGTGTATCTAAGAGATTGTAGGATCGATAGTGCTTGGAAGCGCGAACCTTGAAAAAGTCTGGTTGCCTTATAGCGATCGGGTAAACGACACGTAATATGATATCAACATCAAAGCGTTCAGCAATTTCAATTAAACGATCAAGTGCAAGGTAGCAGTAAGGGCTTCGCATTGACCAAAAAAGGTCAAATTTGATTTGTGTCATAACTTTCCCCATCACCAATTATGATTAAGCTTTATAACAATCAACTACCGTCAGAGACTTTTTATTGACTACCAAGAAGTGAATGGCGTGCGTTGTTTAGTCACTTAATCAGCTTAGCGAAAAACGCTGTGCGATGTCGACCCGGTGCGTCTCGTATAACACGAAGAAAACAGCAATTGAGGAGCGATCGTTGGATAAATAAGCTTTGTAATGTACAATCTATTTATGCCATTCGCCTACCTGATCTTTATTGTCATTTTTTTCATCGCTGACATGGCTGGCTCCCGTAAGGTAAACCCGCACCAAAACACGGTTTTTAGGGCCGAAACCCAACACGGGAATATTGGCCCATCGTATCCGGCTAAGGGCACCATAATGCATCGCGGCTACTACAATGTAGCAGTGATGTTTCTGACAAATGAGGATCGTTCTGGCACTTATTTTATCGCGACAGTTATGGCCATCACTTTTGGATTTTTCGGAGGATTGATGGGCGCATCTCGAGCGTCAATTTTCGCCGTTACTGCCAGAAAATCGACTAGGTGTATCTTTATCGGGCTAATCATAGTCTCAACTATTGGATTAGATATTGGTTTGACGGATTCTTACAACGGCTTTAAGAGCAAATCAGCCGCGTATGGAGCGAGTTAGGACGAATGAGACATATTCAGAAATATACTACGGGTTCGTTGTTTCTGATGACATTGTCGGCCGCTGCGGAAACGTGGTTTTTAAGTAAAACTCACCATGGCCTCTTTCCATCTAGCCTCGAATTAATGAAAACCCTTTTCCCAACGGCAATGGAGAACATTGAATTATTTGGAAATGACAATTTTCCTATTCTCTGGGGGCTCGCAGCTTCAACTATCTTACAGTTTCCTCTCTGGTCGATTTTTGCGATTTCCGCAGTCTACTTTTCATATTTGTTACTGACAGATTCATCCGAGACGCAAATGTATGGAAAGGATTTCGAGAATTTGCAGATGTGGTCAAAATTAAATTTTGAAGACAGCGCTTTATATCTTGATAGGCGCCCCAGTGACGACAAAAACCTCGAGGACCAAAAGGCCCACGTTGTAAATTCTAAGCTGGAAATCTTTTCACACCAATTAATTTTGGATGATGAAGCAGCCGAAAAAGAAGATCTGGCCACAATAATCAATAATAGTATATCTGAAATTATATGTGAGGATGACGAAGAGCATGACCAAACCGAATCACGGAACAATTTAGGATCAGCTTATGTTGATCCAAAAATTTCGGAACCCGTCCCGTCTACTGATAACGAACATTTAGACGGGGCAAATAATCAAAATTATTATAAGGATGAAATCGATGAATTCGATGACTTTTGTGCTTATTTAAATTATATGGGAACACAGTTTGATGAGGAGGAATTAGACAAATTGAGACTATTCAAAAATAAAAAATAAAAATAACTTATTGGGTCTGATCAGAGAATTTGTATTGAAGTCGATTTCGGGATGGACCAATTTGACCTCGTGAATATCTGTGCAGAGGGGGCCAAGTGCGGAAAATACCCAGGAAATGTATCCTTATGCTTGATGCGGAAGCGTCCTTTCCTCTGAGAACATAAAAAACGTTTGGGAATACTCCTTTTTGAATTAATTAAATTTTATTTTTGTAGATTTCATCTAAAACACCAACCACAACTTTGCGATTAATTCTCTGCCTAATTAGCCTCTTAGAAAATGGCCCGGTAGCCCGCTTTCGCCGAGAGAGCGCTCCCAATCACGGCTGCTCCCGTGTTAAAAAATAATGACTAGATACGATCCTTGCTATGTCCTTTGAGCAGCAATAATCCCGGTAATGGGCTTTTCAGCGCCATTATCTTTACTCTTATAAAACAAAACTTCACTGTTGGCGGTGGTATTTAATACCTGCGCGATCTGGCGCTCGACTAACACTAGAAACAAGCTGAAAACATTGCGAAGCCGGGAAAATCATGGTCAATTTTCTATTACACTTTCTCTGCTACAAAGCCCTTCGCACCTCTGCCCTTGGCTCGCTTGACCACATAGCCCCTCCGACCAAGATTAAACGACTTGTCTTTTGCCAATACTGAAATCGCTTTAACAATCTTATCAGCCACGGGATCTGTTTTCACAGCGGTTGATTTGGTCGGCTGCTCTTTGAGCCACTGCGCAAAAGCTCGGTCTGCGATCTTACCCCCCAGAGACTTACGAAGAGCGTTAAGTTTACGTAGTTGACCCTTGGTCAAAGATTTTTCATTGATTGTCATGATATTAATATGTCCCTCTACTTTAATATAAGATAACTATACATAAAAAAACGGTGTAATGTCGACCCATTGTGCACCATAAAACACTATAAGATAATTAACGCATAGATCTTTGTAGAAACAAGACGCATATCGTAATTTTTTCAGCATGGCCTTAATCAAGCCTCAACCGGCTGTTCTATTTGTTATCGAGAAGGCGTCCATTACAGCCGGCTACAGAACAGCGAATACGGGCTTAAGGATAATCTCTGTAAACCACACTTCTTGAGAGAACAGCCGGCCATTTTACACTAAGCTATTAACCAACTTACAAGTTGGCGAATAGCTCGACGGTCTTTCATCTTACACTAGAAGCCAGAGACTTTATTTGATGATAAAAATCTTATAATTTCGACAAATACTTAATAATGTTAAGGAAAAGAATTATATGCTTGCAACACGTTTATCTAAACGCCTCCAAAGATCCGGTATCCATTACGGGTGGGTGATGGCCGGGTTGGCCTTTTTTACAACTGTTTTTTCGTCTGCTTCATTTAGTATGCCGCATGTTTTAATAATTCCCATTACTGAAGAATTTCATTGGAATATTTCTGACGTCACGACACCAATTTCGCTTATGTTTCTTACCCTAGCAGCTATGGCGCCTTTTGGTAGCGCGTTAATGCTGCGTTTTGGGGTCGCAAAGGTTGTGGGGATTACAGGTGTTTTCATAACCTTCGGCCTCATTTGTACCACACAGATATTTTTAAAATGGCATCTTCTCATAACTATTGGGATTTTCCTTGGTGTCGCTGCTGGGATGATTGGGCTGGGATTAACAGCCACAATTGCAACTCGTTGGTTCACGACAAGGCGAGGTTTGGTCGTTGGAATACTGACCTCTGGATTTGCAGCTGGCCAATTATCGTTTGTCCCATTAGCTGCATGGTTAGCAGCAAACTATGACTGGCGCGTTGCAGTTTTACCCGCGTTAATCGGCTCCGGCATTTGCGCGATTTCTTTTCTTTTATTGGGTAAAGATTGGCCGTCTGAACTAAGCTTACCATCTCTTGGTGAAACTAAAGTGAAACAACCTCCCGCGCCCACACAGCAGAATCCGATACACATTAGCTTTACTTGCCTAATAGACGCGGCAAAAACGCCTATTTTTTGGATGCTAACGATAACATTTTTTATCTGTGGCCTTTCGTCTACAGGTATTGTAGGGCAGCATTTTATACCATTTTGTAGCGATAATAATGTTGGTGCAGTCGTAGCTGCCTCATATCTGGCACTCATGGGAATTTTTAATTTTTTAGGCACACTTGGATCAGGATGGCTTTCTGATCGTTTTAATAATTATAATCTTCTAGCCACATATTACGGCTTAAGAGGATTATCTCTAATTTGGCTACCTTACAGCGATTTTGATGTTTTCTCATTGACGCTGTGGGCAATTTTCTTCGGATTAGACTTTATAGCCACAGTTCCGCCAACCGTTCGACTGGCTGGAAATTTTTTTGGCTCAGTCAAAGCGCCAATAGTATTTGGCTGGATCTTTGCATCACACCAACTTGGATCCGCAGTCGCTGCTTTTGCTGCAGGAGAAGCCAGGGATAGCGTACTTACATATCTTCCGGCATTTGTGGCTGCCGGAGCTTCCTGCTTTATAGCAGTCCTGTTGATTATACCTTTTCGCAGATACAAGCCGGTCGCAGCATAATTAGGCCTCCCGGATAAATGCTATTTCTCAGCTGTCCATGCACTCGGCTAACCTGTTGTATCCTCATGGGGGGAGGAGAAAATAAAATACAACCAATGCAAAGCTAAAGCAGCTGACAGTAACTCTGTGTGACGGGGAGTGGTGTTCGGAGCCACTCACTTAAGCCATTTCTATTCATGTCCTCCGGAACTAAGCTGACTAGCCATTTGGCGGAGAAGTAAGCGCATGCGCAATCTCATTGTCGGCGTAGTAGCCGGTTTGGTGATCGGGGTGGTTCTCGGCTCTACCATTGTCGCCCCACGCTTGAAGCTGCCGACACACAAGATGGCCTTCCAAGAGCGGGGATTTAATGGCACCAACCCTGCCACCCGCATCGCCAGCATGCAAAGATCACCTGGCAAACGAGCCCCCGTGCAATGGCGTATGGCTAGCGCCTACGCCAGCAATATGCCCCAGATGGGCGAACTGGCCAAGCGCCTTGATACCAACATCTGGCACCTTAGCAACGGCGAGTTCCGTCTTAAGATGCACGAACCGGACACTCTGGTGCCCTCTAACCAGATGTTCGAGGCCGTACGCTCCAAGGCCATCGACGCGGCCTTCGCGGCGCCATCCTTCTGGGCCGGAAAAAACACGGCATTTCAACTCTATTCGGCGATCCCATTTGGTCCGCCGTTACAGGAATACCTGTCGTGGATTTTCGACGGTGGCGGCCGAAAAATAATGGATAAGCTTTACAAACACCATGGCCTCCACGGCTTGGTCTGTGGCGTCATCGCGTCCGAAGGTTCCGGCTGGTTCCGGAATCCCATTGAGAGCCTGGAGGCCTTCAAAGCGCTCCGCATCGGCATGGGTGGTCTAGGCGGCATGGTGGCGCAGCGGGTCGGCGCGAAAACCATGAGCCTGGATGAAGGCGGCGTCTTCATGGCTCTGAAAAAGAAAATGATCGACGGCGCCGAAGCGTCTCAGCCAGCAGTGGACATGAACCTGGGCTTGCACAAGATCGCCCGACATTACTACTTCCCCGGATGGCATCAGCCGGCGACCCTGCTACATCTGATTATCAACGAAGACGCCTGGCTGAGCCTGTCGAAAAGCCAGCGGACCCAGTTTGACGCGGCCTGCGCCAGCAACGTGGCGCACGGCTTAGCCGTCGGCGAGGCGCGACAATTTGACGCGCTCAGGGAATTTATCAAACAAGGCGTCCGCATCCATACTTGGTCGCCAGACATTCTGGGGTCCCTCAGAGAGGCCTGGACTAAAACTCACGCGGACTTGGCAGAGGGCAACCCCGATTTTAAACGTGTTTGGGATTCACTTACAAAGTTCCGCGAAGAATACGCCATTTGGCGCGAAATCAGCGCCGGCACGTCGCCGGGTTGACGGTCTGTCTAAGCCACGAAGAGCACCGGAATATTGGCGTGGCGGTCCTGCCTCGCCGCATTTCGACCGAGAAGATCGCCGATGAACTCACGACGGCGCGTCTCCCTGTCGATCAAGTTAGCGGCACACCGGCAGAGGCGGCCACCTTCCTGTGGGCCCCATAGCTATTTACTGGAATAGCTATGATTACCTGGGCCGGGTTGTCGATGACAGCACATGTGATAAAAACTGCCTCCACATCACACAATTTAAAATCCTAAGACACGACCGAATTTTAATTAACCGTAGAGGAAACCACAGCCTGTAACCTGTTGTTACAGAGCACCAGCGAATACTCTTCCGTCGACAACTATAGCCGGATTACATCCATCCACGTTCTTTGTAGTACTTTATGGCACCGTCGTGCAGCGGTGCGGAAAGCGACTCTTTTATCATTTCACTTTCCTTTAACGCTGCGAACACCGGGTGAAGATTTTTGAACTGCGCGAAGTTGTCGAACACTGATTTCACGACCGCGTAGACCGTATCGGAGGACGAACGGGTCGATGACACAAACGTGGCGCCTACACCAAAGGTTTTAATGTCGTTTGGGTTGCCACGATACATACCGCCCGGGATGGTTGCTCGGCGATAAAACGGCTTTTCTTTCACCAGTTTTGCGATCGCCACATTATCGACGGTCGCGAACACCGCATCACAGGTGGTCGTAGCTTCCTTATTCAGGGCCGCTGGATTTCCAACCATCCAGAAGAACGCATCAATCTTGTTGTCGCATAGCGCCAACGGAGTTTCCACGGACTTCATCTGTGTGGCAGATTTCAGGTCGCCGTTGGACTTGCCCATGGCGTTCCACATGACGCTCCAGATGGCTAACGCACCGGAACCAGGATTGCCGATATTGACGCGCTTGCCAACAAGATCATCAACCGATTTCACGCCTGAGTCCTTGCGGGCCACTATGCTGACCGGCTCGGCGTGCACTGAGAATATAGCCCGCAACTCCTTAAAGGCGCCTTGGTTCTTGAACTTGGAGGAACCGTTATAGGCATGGAATTGCCAGTCTGACTGAGCAACGCCCATGTCCAGTTCACCAGCACGGATCGAGTTAATATTATATACTGAACCATCCGTAGACTCCACGGAACAACGCACACCGTGCTTCTTGTGCCCATTATTCACCAGACGGCAAATTGCGGTGCCCGTGGGATAGTACACACCCGTAACAGCGCCGGTGCCGATGGAGATGAACTGTTTTTTCATAGCAGCATCGGCCGTGCCCACCACATGGGCCAGCCCCACCACAGCGACGGCAGTGAGAAGCACTTTATTCGTTCCCATGGTTGTCCTCCTAGAGTTCTTGCTCCAAGTGAATGGCCGAAATTAAAGCCGGTAGCCCAAACTCGGGCTCACCAATTATCCTGCTCCATCAAGCGAAAGGTCCGGGTCCACCTGGGTTAAATCGAACGGCTCAAACCAACCGGGCAGCGAATTAAAGATCGCTATTAAACAATTCGAATTGTTAAATTCTACAATGTTCACAGAGCGCAAGCGCGCATCTCCCTACGCAGGAACTGTCCGAGCAGAAACTGTGCACCCATCTAGCGGCACGTGACAAGGGTTTGCTGCGCGGTGGCGGGAAGATTTAAGATCATGGCAAGGCGAGCGCGCATTATTCGTTGACCTCCGCCAAGGCCGCGTCCACGGCGTTACCCAATTTCTCCACCAATTCATCAAGCTCATCAAGAGTAATAATAAACGGCGGCGCCAGTAGAACATGATCGCCCTCGACGCCATCTACAGTACCACCACCGGGGTAACAGATCAGGCCTTGGCGCATGGCCGCGGCTTTGATCTTGGCATGCAATTTCTTGGCCGGATCAAAGGCCTTTTTAGAGGCCCGATCAGCCACGAATTCGATCCCTTGAAACAGCCCCCGCCCCCGGATGTCGCCGACATGCGGATGATTTCCAAATCGCTCGCACAGTTTGGTTACCAACTGTTCGCCACGTTCGTGCACATTCGCCAGAAGGTTCTGGTCCTTGACCTTGCGCTGCACCGCCAAGGAGCCAGCGCAAGCTGTGGGATGGCCCATGTAGGTATGGCCATGCTGGAAGAGGCTGGAGCCACGCTGATACGCCTCAAAAACCTTGTTGTTAACCAGTGTAGCGCCAATAGGTTGGTAGCCGGCACCCAACCCTTTAGCGACACAGATAATATCGGGCGAAATGCCGTCCTGTTCACAGGCAAACAAGGTCCCCGTTCTGCCCATGCCACACATGACCTCATCAAGGACAAGCAGCACGCCATGTCGACTGCAAATCTCTCGGACGCGTTTGAAGTAGCCGGCCACTGGCGGGATCACACCGGCCGTCGCGCCACCTACCGTTTCGGCTATGAACGCAGCGACGTTCTCTGAGCCTAGACGTTGTATCTCCGCGTCCAGCTCGTCAGCCACTCGGTGTCCGTATTCCTCTGCCGTTTCATCGTCACTCCGACCTCGGTAGGCATAGCACGGCGAAATGTGCGACGCCTCAGTCAGGAGTTCCTTGAACGGCTCACGCCGCCACACGTTACCTCCCACAGAGAGAGCGCCCAACGTGTTACCATGATAGCTCTGCTGTCGAGCGATGAACTTGTTGCGGGACGGCTCACCGATCTCCAGGAAATATTGGCGCGCCATCTTGAGGCCAGCCTCTACCGCTTCCGAGCCCCCTGACACGAAATAAACGGCACCGAACCCATCCGGCGCTTGCTCAATCAAGAGGTCCGCCAACTCCTCCGCGGGACCGGACGTGAAGAAGCCCGTATGCGCGAAGGCCAAGGTGTCCAGTTGATCCTTGATCGCTTCGATGACGTCCGGATCGCCGTGGCCTAAACAGGAAACGGCTGCACCGCCCGATGCATCCAGATAACGCATGCCGGCGGCATCAATCAGGTATACGCCCTCGCCACCGACAGCGCGGGGCAAATTCTTACCCAGTTGACGATGAAAGACGCGGGATTGGTCGTTCATGTGCTCAGTTCTCCTAATTTGATCCAACATTTCGAGATTTGATCCCAATAGGCATCAAAATGCCAGAGCTGACGCTCGGAATTGCGGATCTCCGGCAGGGCGCGAATTCAGGCGGGCCATCGTGCACAGTTAAATGCCCGTTTCCTTTGCCAACCAACGCATCAATTTCAAAGCCACGTCATCATGTCGTTTCAAAACGTACTGGGCCTCCAGTTGCCATTGGAGGCCAGAGCGCGGGAAGCGCGAGACCATATAATCGATCACCATTTAAATTTTTCATCTCGGCCGTAATTTTAATTTTTCTGGTCGAGAGTGAGAACCTATCGATGATTTAGAACCCAATGTCACAAAATGAAACACTATATCAATTCATGCGACAACTATTTCATTTCCGCCGCTTCACGGCCTTAACGCATCGAACAAGCATGTTTGATTGATCCCATGCCTGTAAGTAGGATGCGCACGTGAGTTAATTGCGCGCGGAACTCTGATCATGGATTTGAAAGACCACATCCGGTCAATCCCCGACTTCCCAAAGCCGGGTATACTGTTTTATGACATCTCGACGCTTCTGGCCCACCCCGACGCGTGGAACGTAGCCCTGAGCCGGCTGTCCACGGTTGTATCTCAGCACAGGCCCGATGTTTTGGCGGGAATAGAATCTCGCGGCTTTCTGGTTGCCGCGCCCTTGGCCTCACGCTTAGGCCTAGGCTTTACGATGATCCGCAAGGAGGGCAAGCTACCCGGGGCGCTGGTCAGCCACGATTACGAATTGGAATACGGGTCCGACACCATCCAAATTCAGGAAGATTGCGTCCAGCCGGGCCAACGGGTCGTCATTCTGGACGATCTGCTGGCCACTGGCGGCACGTTGAAGGCATCCGTCGATCTATTCAAGAAGATCGGCGCCGAAGTAGTCGGCGCGGCCTGCATCATAGAACTGAAGTTCCTGAATGGCCGCGATCGCCTGGATATTCATGTCGATACGCTGATCGCCTACGACGACTGAGCGATAGCGGTTGCGACCTTCTTCATCACCGTGGGGAGGGCCAGATCGCGAAAATCGTCGGGGTGGCACCATTTACCTTCTCCGCCACTGACGGTACTTCGCATTACAGTCAGTTCCAATCGAAAATGCGTGAAAACATGGATGACAGGCTCCGCAAGAGCATCCCATTCTGTCGCAACCGGTGCCCAGTCACGCCAAGAATTCTCTTCCCACGCCAGTTCCCGCCATTCAGTGGTCGGAAATTCCATCATCCCGCCCAGCAGGCCTGTCTCAGGTCGGCGGCGGACCAGGACCGCGCCATCGCTGCGCATAGCCCAGAACACCATTCCGTAACGCGTCGGTCGCGCTTTTTTCGGCAGCCTTAAAGGATAGCGGGCGGGATTATCCTCTTTGTTAGCCAAGCAGCAGCCAGACAACGGGCAAGCCATACAATTTGCCGACCTCGGCTTACACACCGTCGCCCCAAGATCCATTAGGGCCTGGGCAAAGTCACCGGCCCGCCGCGTCGGTGTCATCGCCTCGGCATGCTCGCGAATTTGGGATTTTGATTTGGGCAGCGGCTCGGCAACGGCGTATAGGCGCGCCATGACCCGTTCAATGTTGCCGTCCACGGGCGTCGCTTTTCGGCCGAACGCGATGGCGGCGATGGCCGCCGCCGTATAGGGACCGACTCCTGGCAAGGCGCGCAGTTCAAGCTCCGTGTTTGGAAATTGTCCGCCGTATTCGGCGGTGACGACCCGGGAGCATTTGTGCAGGTTACGGGCCCGAGAATAATAACCTAGGCCCTGCCAAGCATGCAGCACATCATCAAGTGATGCCGCCGCCAAATCACCAACTTGAGGCCACTTTGCCAAAAAACTGCCGTAATAAGGGATCACCGTCGTTACTGTCGTTTGCTGCAACATGATTTCGCTCAACCAGACGGCGTAAGGGTCGGGCGTCTCTCCACGAGCCACCCGCCACGGCAGGATGCGGCGATGGGCGTCGTACCAAGCAATTAGGGCGTTCGCAATGGCGGTAGGTTCGACAGGCACGGATGATCACGATAGGTTGCGCAGAAGCCGCCTCTTGTTGCGGCAATCAAAGCGCGACCCTATCATGCTATTACTGCCTGACCAACTGACGGATTAATAACGTATGGCCGCCTACCGACCCCGCCCCGGCGACCGCCGCCGCCACGCCGAAACGCTCGGCATGACAGTGTCGCGGCTCACCAAGCCGATTTTTGGCAACCGCGGTCTCGCCGACGGAACTGTGGCCAAGGAATGGTGTCAGATCGTCGGTCCAATGATCGCAAAACACTCGCGGCCCGACCGTATCACCTTCGCCAATCGCGAGCGTCATTCCGGCCTATTGCATTTGCGCGTCGACCATTCCGCCATGGCCACAGAACTCCAGCACCTAGAACCACAGCTTCTAGAGCGCATCAATGGTTATTTTGGCTTCAAGGCGGTCGCCAAAATGCGGTTCATCCACGGCCCGCTGGCCGAGGCACCGGCCACCGATGCGTCTGTCGCGCCACGTCCCGACCCCCCGCAGAATCCCGCGGTCGCTAAGGAGGTCACAACTATTGAGGACCCAGAACTACGCGAGGCGCTTAACCGGCTCGGCAACGCGGTCCATTTCCAGGAAACAAAGTTTAAATAAAATGTTTGCGGCCTTCGCCACCACAACGAATTGTGGAAAACATTGGGAAAATTGGTCTCGACTCGTCGGTTTTCACAGTTCTATAGTCATCAATATTTAGTGTCTAGGAGTGCATTTTGTCACGATATCTGCCAATTTTGCCACAATTTCTCATACGTCGCGCCGTTATGGCGGGGTTGATCGGGGCAAGCTCCCTCTGTTTATTTGTACTGGCGTCCACGCCATCTACTGCAAGGATCGAGAGCTTTACGGACTCCATCAAGGAAATGGTTATCGGACAGGCAGACGCGCCACTGACGATCGTCGAATACGCGTCACTGGGCTGTTCCCATTGCGCCAGCTTTCACAACGACACCTACCCACGGCTGAAGAAGGACTACATCGATCCAGGTAAGGTGAAATTGGTATTCCGCGACTTTCCCCTGGGCACGCCCGCCTTGGCCGCGACCATGATCGCACGCTGCTCAGGCTCGGAACGATATTTTGGTTTCGTTGATATTTTCTTCCGCGCGCAACCACAGTGGTCGCGGGCGAGCAATCCGTTGGATGCGCTGATCAAGGTGGCGCGCTTCGGCGGCATGTCACCGGCGGACGTGCAGGCCTGCATCAGCAACCAAAAGCTGCTCGATCATATCCAGGGGCTGAAGAAAAAGGCCTACGAAGAAGACGGGGTCAATTCCACACCCTATTTTGTCATCGGCACGGAGAAGCTATCGGGCGGCCTGCCCTACGATGAATTCAAGAAAATCGTAGATCGGGAATTGGCAAAGGTCCACTAGGGCCAGCAAGATTTAAGGGGAAACATAGACCTTGCTGCAGTTCAACAAGTTACGCCTGACGGGATTCAAGTCTTTCGTAGACAACACGGAACTCCATATCAGTTTGGGACTCACGGGTGTCGTCGGGCCAAACGGGTGCGGCAAGTCTAACCTTGTGGAGGCCCTTCGCTGGGTCATGGGCGAGACGTCTGCCAAGCAGATGCGTGGAGCCGGCATGGACGACGTGATCTTCGGTGGCACGTCGTCGCGTCCGCAGCGCAATTCCGCTGAGGTTGTTCTGGCCCTTGACAATAACGAACGCACTGCACCAGCCCAGTTCAACGATGAAAAAGAATTGGAGGTCAGCCGCAAGATCGAGCGCGAGAAGGGTTCCACCTACCGGGTCAACGGTAAGGAAGTGCGGGCCCGTGACGTGCAACTTTTGTTTGCTGACTCGTCCACCGGCGCCCGGTCTACCGCCATGGTCAGCCAGGGGCGCATCGGTGCAGTCATCAACGCCAAACCACAACAGCGCCGCGGCCTGTTGGAGGAAGCGGCCGGCATCACGGGCCTGCATTCGCGGCGTCACGAGGCGGAGCTCCGCTTACGGGGAGCAGAAACTAACCTAGAGCGCCTCGATGACATTATGGTTACCTTGGAAGCCCAGTTGGTGAACCTAAAGAAGCAGACCCGCCAAGCGAACCGCTACACTAACCTCAGCGATCATATCCGCAAGGCTGAGGCGACCCTATTCCACCTGCGTTGGAAAGATGCTGAGGCGGCGCTGGCCGAAGCCGAGGAGACCATGCGCACGACCCAGGCGCAGGTCGGCGAACTGACCGGCCTAGCCGGTAAAGCGGCGACTGATCAGGCCACCAGGGCTGAGGCCCTTCCGCCGCTACGCCAGACAGAAGTCAGTGCGGCGGCTGAATTGCATCGTATCACGGTTGCCCGCGATAACCTGGCCACCGAGGAACAGCGCATTCAGGGTGCCATGGACCAAACCCGCCAGCGTCTCGAACAAATCGCCACGGACCGCGAGTTGGCCATCGCGTTCGCCGCCGACGCCAAGGCGACCGTAGAACGCTTGAGCGCCGAACAGGGCGAGATAGAAACTTCCCGCGGTGCCGAGATCGAGGAACGCACAGCCGCCGCCGAAGCATTGGCCGCGGCCAACACCCAGGTAGAAGAAACCGAAACTGCCTTAAACACGGCTACCGTCCTGGTCGCAGACATCGATGCGCGACGTAACGGCCTCACCCATCGCATACTCGATTTGGAACAACGCCTCGACCGCATAACCTGGCGCGCTGAGGAAATCAGAGGCCAGCGTGCAGAATTGGATGCGGACCAACCAGACAATACCACTGTCGACGAAGCCGAGCGCGCGGTCGCCAGTTTCGCCGACGCCGTCGAGGCGGCGCATGACCAGCAGGGCGAGGCCGAAGAAACCCGCACGGCGACCGAACAAGCCTTAAGCAGGGCAAACGCCACCCTACAAGATGCCAACGCCGAACTGACGCGACTGAAGGCGGAGGAGACCGCCATCGCCAAGATCTTAGACGCGGTGGGAGATGACCTGTGGCCGCCGTTGATCGATGCGGTCACGGTGAAGCCCGGTTTTGAAGCGGCACTCGGTGCAGCACTCGGCGAAGACCTCAACGTGCCCGCCGACGAGGCCGCGCCCGTGCACTGGCGCACGCTGGCGCCATTGTCCGCGGCCCTCGCCCTGCCGAAGGGCGCTATTCCCATGAGCGAGTTGGTCGAGGCGCCGCCATCGCTGGCACGCCGCCTGCAACAGATAGGCGTGGTCGATACAGACGAACAGGGTATGGTCTTGGCTAGGTCCCTGGCACAAGGTCAACGCCTAGTCAGCCGCAACGGCGGCCTTTGGCGTTGGGACGGCTTCACTGTATTGTCGGAAGCCACCACACCAGCCGTGGCCCGATTAGAGCAACGCAACCGTTTGTCCGAACTGCGCGGCGTGCTGGATGCGGCAGCACAAGCAGTCGGCGAGATCGAATCCGTCCGCGACACGGCCCGCAAAGCCAAACAAGACGCGCGCAATGCTGAACAAAATACCCGTCGAGCCGTTCGCGAAGCCCACCAGACGCTGAATGCCGCGCGCGAGGTGCTAGCCCGCGAAAAGGAAAAGGCCACAGTCCATGCGTCGCGCCTGATTGCGCTGGACGAAGCGCTGGAGACAGCCGTCGCCGACCGCGACGAGACCGCCCAAACACTGAGCGCGCAGCAGACCGAATTGGCCGATCTGCCCGAGCCCCTATCTGAGCGCGAGAACATCACACGCATGCGCATAGAACTTGTGGAACACCGCAACTACCAAGTAGATTGCTACTCGCGCCATGACCAGTTGGAGCGCCTGGCACAGGAACGTGCCAACCGGCTGCAATCCATCGCCACAGAGCTCCAGACTTGGCAGCGCCGCAACGCCGACTCCGCCCGCCAGTTAGAAGACCTGACGGAGCGAGAAGGGGCGCTTAAAGAGGAATTGTCCCATCTTGCGGCCAAGCCTGCCGAATTGGACTGCCAACGCCAGGAGCTCATAAGCGCCGTCGAGGACTCGGAAACCAAACGTAAGGAAGCGGCCGACTCACTGGCAGAAGCCGAAATCGCGCTGCACGACGCCGATCAGATCCTCCGCCAAGCGGAAACGGCCCTTTCCCAGGCCCGCGAATATCGGGTGCGCGCCGAGGGCTCCGTCGACCAAGCCAAGCAAGTCTGCACGGGTATCGCCGAACGCGTTGCCGACCGGCTTTCATGCCGGCCGGGTGATCTGTTTGAGATTTCCGGGCTCGATGTGGAAAAAGCCCTGCCCGAGTTGGAAGCTACCGAACGCAAGGTTGACCGCCTGATCCGTGAGCGCGAGACCATGGGCCCAGTGAACCTACGCGCCCAACAAGAAGCGGAGGAATTGACGGAGCAGATAGACACGCTCAATTCAGAACGGGACGATCTCCTTGAGGCGATTAACAAGCTACGCCATGGTATCTCCGAGTTGAACCGCGAAGGTCGGGCGCGCCTGTTGGCTTCATTTAAGGAGGTCGATAGGCATTTCCAAGAACTATTCGTGCGTTTGTTCGGTGGTGGCCGGGCGCACCTCGCGCTGACGGAATCGGATGATCCGCTGGAGGCCGGCCTTGAAATAATGGCGAGTCCGCCAGGTAAGAAACTGCAGGTACTCTCGCTTCTCTCCGGCGGCGAGCAGGCATTGACAGCGCTGGCACTTCTGTTCGGAGTGTTTCTAACGAACCCTGCACCAATCTGCGTCCTGGATGAGGTGGACGCGCCCCTGGACGACGCCAACGTGGACCGCTTCTGCACCCTGTTAGAAGAAATGACTCGCGAGGAAAAGACCCGATTCCTGATCATCACTCACCACCGAATGACCATGGCCCGCATGGACCGACTATTCGGCGTCACAATGGCCGAGCGCGGTGTCTCACAATTGGTTTCTGTGGACTTACAGGAAGCAGAGCGTCTTCGGGACATCGCCTGAGGTGCTGGCCTCAATCTCAGTTGCATATTTATATCCAATTTCGTCCTGAACTCCGCCAAGACAGTTAAGTGTGGTCGTGGCCCCACGGCTTGCATCAGGGATATGGCCAAGGCATTCTTTATCTTGGCAGTCGGTTTGGGGAATTGAGATGGGGTTCGACTATATCATTGTTGGGTGCGGCTCAGCCGGGTCTGTGCTTGCCAACCGCCTCTCGGCACGGAGCTCCAACAAGGTACTCGCTTGCGAGGCAGGCGAAGACACCCCGCCAGGCAGCGTGCCCGAAGAGATCCTCGATTCCTATCCAGGCACCGCCTACCTTAATAATCGCTTCTTGTGGTCCAATCTCAAGGTTCGGACAGAAGTTGTTTCGCACAACAACCCCGATGAACTGAAACCAAAACTACGCAAGTACGAGCAGGCTCGCGTGGTTGGCGGGGGTTCAGCCATCAACGGCCAAATGGCTAACCGGGGCGCCCCGACAGACTACAACGAGTGGGAATCCCGGGGCGCCAAGGGCTGGAACTGGAATTCCGTGCTGCCCTACTTTAAAAAACTCGAAACGGATCTCGACTTCGACGACAGGTGGCATGGCCAGGATGGCCCCATACCGATACGCCGCGTGCCTGAAGATCAATGGCCCGAGCATTCGAAAATACTGCGCGAGGTCCTAGAGCGAGCCAACTACAAGGCACTTGAAGACCAAAACGGGTACTTCGAGGACGGCTTTTTTCCCGCCACCATATCTAACGCCAATGAACAGCGGGTTTCCGCCGGAATGGGTTACCTCTCCGCCGACGTGCGAAAACGAAAAAACCTTACAATCTCAACGCAAACGCAGATCACCGAGTTGTTATTCGAAGATTTACGTTGTGTCGGCATCAAGGCGCGTGTCGACGGCAAGCTGCAGGAATTTTATGGCCGCGAGGTAATCCTGTCTTCAGGCGCAATCCACTCGCCAGCGCATATGTTACGCGCCGGCATCGGACCGACTGGTCATCTCCACGATCTGGGTATTCCGGTGCGCCATGCGTCGTTCGGTGTTGGTCAAAGATTGATGGACCATCCATCTGTTGCACTCGCCGCCTTTATTAAACGCGGCGCTCGCGTCAAAAACCACCTGTCACGCCGGCATTCGTATTTGGGTATGCGGTATTCATCGGATATCGGCGGCGCGCCGCCGGGCGACATGTATGTGGCTTTCACGTCAAAAACCTCGTGGCATGCCGTCGGCGAGCAAATTGGGACCTTTCTCCTCTTCGTCAACAAGGCGTTCTCGGAGACCGGCGAAGTCCGGCTCGCCACGCCGCATTCAGGGGACGAGCCCGAAGTTGAGTTCAATCTGTTGTCCGATAGGAGAGATCTCGACCGCATCGCTGAAGGCCTCCGCCGTCTCGCCCCGCTATACGGTGACCCTGCGCTTCAAAGCGTAGTGTCGGACCCGTTTCCTGCAAGTTATTCCGACAAAGTCCGTCAGGTTGGTGAGATAAACACCAAAAACAAGATCTTGACCGGAATCATGGCGCGGCTTCTTGACGGCCCAGGCTTCTTTCGGTCGTTTCTCATCAAGAACCTCATCATGGAGGGGTTCACGATCGACGGGGTATGCAATGATGAAGAAGAAGCGGAAGCCTTCATCCGAAAGGCGGCCGTTGGTGTATGGCACGCATCGTGTACCTGCCGCATGGGTGCGTCTAATGATTCCATGGCTGTCACCGATCACAGCGGGCGCGTACATGGTGTTGGCGGTTTGCGAGTCGTGGACGCGTCAATTTTTCCCGTCGTGCCATCAGCCAATACGAATCTCCCTACGATTATGACGGCAGAGAAAATTTCCGATGCTATACTTGAAGGGAACTGAGCCTGAGTTGACTGGTCGTTGAAGACAGGGCTCGCGCCAAGCCCACCTCACTTTCCGTCGGTCTGGCCCGAATGCATCCATCGACGCCATATTTTCCTTAGTCTGAAATCTTTTACACATATAGCGAGGCCGGCCGATGGCCGACAAAAACCACCCCGACGCTCTTAAGTCCCTGAATTCACGACTGAAAAACGCCCGCGACCATATCCAGGATCCGCTTAACCAGCCGGGCCCAGACAAGGCCGAAAAAGGTGGGGCTCTTGGTCTTGCATTTCGGGTGTCAGTTGAGATAGTTTCCGCCGTCGCCATTGGGGTTGGCATCGGCTGGCTGCTTGACAGTTGGCTCGGTTCCACACCGTGGTTGATGGTGGCGTTCATCGTGCTTGGGTTCGCGGCGGGCATCTTAAATGTGTATCGCTTGGCTTCAGGTTTCGGTTACGCCGCCGGGTACACGAAACAGGGTGAACAGGCTGGCGATAAAGCCAGCACAGACGAGGGAAATTAGTTTTGGCTGCCGGTCAATCTCCACTCGCGCAATTTGAAATTAAGCCGCTTATCCCCATGAAGTTGGGAGAGATCGACATCTCCTTTACCAACTCTTCGGTTTTCATGGTGGTCACGGTGATGACTATCAGCCTATTCCTGATCATGGGTATGCGCCGCGCCCAATTGGTGCCTGGCCGCTGGCAATCTATGGCAGAGCTCAGTTACGTGTTTATCGCAAACCTTGTACGCGATACCGTGGGCAGCCAGGGGCGGCCGTATTTTCCTTTTATCTTCACGATCTTCATGTTTGTGCTGGTGGGCAACCTTTGGGGCATGGTCCCCTACAGCTTCACATTCACAAGCCATATCGTAGTTACCTTCACCATGGCATTCGTGATCTTCATCGGGGTCACCATGATCGGGGTCCTAAAACACAAGCTTCATTTCCTGACCTTTTTCATGCCGCCCGGTGTCCCCATTTATATGGCGCCCCTGCTGATCCCTATCGAAATCATATCCTACTTGTCGCGTCCGATTTCACTAAGTGTTCGTCTATTTGCTAACATGTTAGCAGGCCACACGCTGTTGAAAGTGTTTGCTGGCTTCGTGATCTCTCTAGGCATCACAGCGGGATGGCTACCCTTAGTGTTTATCGTCGCGCTGACCGGTCTGGAAATCGTCATCGCATTTCTGCAGGCGTTTGTCTTCGCGATCCTAACCTGCCTGTATCTCAACGACGCCCTGCATCTTCATTAAGGACGTCAAAACGAAACTTCATCTGTATGAAACGAATACGCATTAGCTAACGGAAGGAAAATCTTATGGAATTGGCTGCTGCAAAGCTTTTAGGTGCGGGTCTTGCCACCATCGGCGTTATCGGTTCCGGTATCGGTATCGGCACAATCTTCGCCTCGTTCATTCAGGCCGTCGGCCGCAATCCTGCTGCCCAGGGCGCCGTATTCCCGATGACCATGCTAGGCTTCGCCCTAGTGGAAGCCATCGCGTTGTTCGCCCTGGTTATCGCTCTCGTCATCCTCTTTGGCTGACGCTCACGCCTGAAGATTTGGACCGGTCACGTCTGGCCCCTCGGGGCTGGTCAACCGGGGAGACAGATCATGCCGCAGTTGGATGTCGCCACCTTTTCAAGCCAAATCTTCTGGCTGGTGGTTACCTTTATTGCACTTTTCCTTATTATGTGGCGCATCAGCGTGCCGAAGATTTCTGATGCACTGGAAGCCCGCCAGAAGCGTATCGACGACAACCTCAACCGCGCCGAGGAATTAAAGAAAGAGGCAGAAGTCGCCATGGATACCTACGAAGCGTCCTTGGCCGACGCCCGTTCGGACGCGCAACGCGCCATTCTGGAAGCTAATGCCAAGCTGGCCGAAGACGCTCAGGCACGTGAGGCCGAGTTAAGCGAAGCCTTAGCCGAGCGCATTGCCGAAAGCGAAGCGAACATTTTAGCCGCCATGGATGAGGCCATCGTCAACATCCGTGACGTGGCTGTCGAAGTTTCGGTGAGTGCAGTCGAAAGACTGACCGGTGAGGCCCCCAGCCCTGATGCCGCTAGCAGCGCCGTCGACGCTGCCATCAAGGCCCGCGGGTAAGGAGAGCCAAGCATGTTTCAAGATCCTACATTCTGGGTGCTTGTCGCCTTTATCGGGTTCATCAGTGTCCTCGCCTATTTCAAAGTGCCCGGCATGGTCACGGAGGTTCTGGACGCCCGCGCCGAGAAGATCAAGACGGATCTGGAGGAAGCCGAAGCCCTGTTGAAGGAAGCACAAGACCTTCTGGCTTCCTACCAAAAGAAGCAACGCGAAGCCGCCGACGAGGCGCAGGATATCCAGGCACGGGCTAAGGAAGAAGCGGAACGCATTGTCGAAAACGGCCGCACGCAGCTCAAGGGCTCGCTGCAACGCCGCGAGAAACTGGCCATGGACCGAATCACTCAGGCGGAAGCCTCGGCTGTCGATGAAATCCGAGCCCGTACCGTGGACATCGCGCTGGACGCGACCCGCGATCTGCTAGCCGAAAACCTGTCCGACGATAAGGCAAACGTTATGCTAGATGACTCCATCAAAGAATTGCCGGACCGCCTAAAGTGAGGCAACCCACACATTTTTGCACTCACGGGAGCGACGCATTTTCGGGGGCAGGGCGAGCCCCCTTTTTTACCTGGGACGATCCCGGTATGTGGCTCCTGAACAACCTGAACGCCCAGTGCCAGCAACTTGTTCGACTTGGCCGCAAATAACGTGGACTACCTGGCAGAAGTTGACATCTAGTCTGAAACTGCGGCGATCATAACTCTCTGCATATTAGAAATGTCTGATACTAAGTCCACCCACGTCATCTATGATACGCGCTATGTCCCAATTCGGTCTGAACTGTTCGTTGCTAAAGATCCGGACATGGCCGCGACATATGGACTATGATGCCTGTCGCGCTTAAGGCATTTCAAGAATATGCAGTGTGCGATATATTCCTGGCTATGCAACGTCTCTTCACAATCTTGAAACCTCAAAATGGCGCCTTGGTTTGGCTGGGTGCGCTGGCCATTGGTTGGAATTTAGTCGCGGTTAGCACCACTCACGCAGCGGACGGCATGCTGAGCAGCGTTTCCTTCGGCAAAATACCGGGCGACGCCCATATGGTCATAGAGGCCTTTGATGACTCGGACGAGTCCATTGACCTTCTTGAGACCATCAAATCGACTATGAAGTCTGCGGGCTATGCCACATCCGATAACGGAGCGTATCTCCTCATCTTTGAGGTGCACGATGAAATCGGCGCCTATCCCCGCGATCATCGACATATCCTTTCATTGGAGACCCGGGGTGGGCAGGCAGGCGGCGGGCAAAACTCTCAGGCCCGGGTGAATATCTTCAACAGTAATACAGGTGGTTTGCTAAACCAGGGCCGTAGGCCAAAAATCATCGCGCAGCCCAGCACCTACAGGATCGATGTCAGTATCGAGAACCGCGCCAGCGGCAAGACCCTGTGGCAGGGTTGGGCCAGCGCGGGCCTCCACAACACGGTAAATACGGAATTGACGAAGCGAATGGTGCCAAAAATCGTCAATGCCATCGGAAAGACCGTGCGGCAGGAAACTTTTTCACTTCAATAAGGACCCTAAAACGCGGTTCATAAATTGTTCAACATCGCGTTTGAGATTCGAGCAAATTATGTCACTTTGAGCCAAATGGTTGGGTTGCGCCTGGTCTAACTGCAAGTTGTCAAAAATTCCCGAATCAATGAGTCCTGAAGCTCGTGCAGGGAACCGTCGGCCATGCTGACCCGCAATGATAGGCTCTGCAAGATGTGCTTCTCTTCATCGTTGGGAAAATGAAAGGACAATCTCCACTATCGTCAATCTTCAAATCTTTAGTAACTCTATTTTTTCCCCCAGCCAACACTTAACGCCACAAACCGCGCTTGCTAACTACAAACTCGTCACGAATTTGACGAAACTATTTTGCCCACCTGCTTGCCCGTTCTGGGCTTTTTCGCTACCAATCTCAGCCGTATTCGCCTCTGCGCCTGCGATACTTAGACAGGGACGTTCTGTTGTCCGTCATCAACGTTGGATCGACTAGTCAAGATGGTCTCAAATAACCACGAAAACGCCCTTTTACCCGCAGGAATAACCGATGGCTTACCACCGGATTCCGAGGACGAAGCCGCAGTCTTGGAACAGGTCATGAAGACCCTGGCGGCTCACGGTTACGATCGGGTCAAACCGCCACTCATCGAATTTGAGGAGAGTCTGGTTGGTGGGTTAGGTATGGCGGTAACGCACCAAACCTTCCGACTCTTGGACCCGATATCACAACGCATGATGGGGCTGCGGGCAGATATGACGCCGCAGGTAGCCCGCATCGCTGCCTCCCGACTATCGCAGGCGCCAAGACCCCTGCGATTGAGCTACGCCGGCCAGGTCATTCGGGTTAAAGGCTCCCAGCTCCGCGCTGAGCGCCAGTTTACCCAGGTCGGCGCCGAGGTTATTGGCTCCGCAAATCCGGCTGCCGATGCGGAAACAATTTGCCTAGCGGCAGAAGCTCTGATCGCGCTCGGGATCGACGGACTGTCCGTCGACCTCGGAATTCCACCTCTCGTTGCCGCCGTGTGTGCCGACATAAACCCAACCGATGAACAATTCAGTCTGCTGCGCGAGGCTCTGGACCGCAAAGACACCGCCACTGTGCGGGCGTTGGCAAATGATATCGGAGAGGAAACAGCAGCGATGTTGCTGGCCCTCATGAATGCTACAGGTCCTGTCGAAGCCGCATTGAAATACCTTTCAAAGATTGATTTGCCCTTGGCTGCGGCCGCATGCCGCAGCGAATTTGAAGCAGTCGTCGCGACAATCATAGCGCGGAACCCAGATCTTTGCCTTACCATCGACACTGTGGAAAACCGGGGTTTTGAGTACCACACGGGCACTACCTACACCCTTTTCGCCCACGGCGTGCGTGGCGAACTGGGCCGTGGTGGTCGTTATCCGGCGCCTGCCGGCAACGGAACCGAGCCGGCGACGGGGTTTTCCCTATTCATGGATACGGTTCTGCGTGCCCTGGGCCGCAAGACTGGGCCGAACCGCCTTTTCGTGCCACACGGAACAGATCCGGCACAAGCTCGCCAGTGGCGCGCTGAGGGCTGGATCGTTGTTGAAGGCTTAGAACCCGCGTATGACACCGTGGTTGAGGCCCGACGGCTGAACTGTACCCATCTCGTCGACGCCGGCAGTATTCAAAATCTCGAGCCAAAGGACGGAGAGTAACCATGGCAAACGTAGTGGTCGTCGGTGCCCAATGGGGGGACGAAGGTAAAGGCAAGATCGTCGATTGGCTCTCAGAGCGAGCGGACGCGGTTGTCCGCTTCCAGGGCGGACACAACGCGGGCCATACCCTGGTTATCGACGGCGTCACCTACAAGCTGAGCCTTTTGCCCTCGGGTATAGTTCGGCCAAAAAAGTTGTCGTTCATCGGGAACGGCGTAGTCATCGATCCTTGGGCCCTCATTTCCGAGATTGAGATTGTGCGCAAACAACGCGTTCAGATCGGACCGGAGAATCTTCGCATTTCCGAGAGCGCAGTCCTGATCCTGCCGCTTCATAGGAACCTGGACCAGGCCCGGGAAAAGGCAGCAGGTAAGAGCAAGATAGGCACTACGGGCCGCGGCATTGGCCCCGCCTACGAAGACAAGACAGCGCGGCGGGCCATCCGCATTGGCGACCTCTCTGAGATCGAAACCCTTGGTGACAAGGTGGACCGGCTACTTTTCCACCACAATGCACTCCTAAAGGGCATGGATATGGCGCCCATCGACCGCAACAGCCTAATGGCCGAGTTGGAGGAAATCGCGCCGAAGATTATCCCCTACACGCGGACCGTCTGGCAGGAACTGGACCAAGCGCGGCGGCGCGGCGATCGCATCCTTTATGAAGGCGCTCAGGGCACCATGTTGGACATTGATCATGGCACCTATCCGTATGTGACGTCTTCTAACACGGTCTCCGCGCAGGCAGCCGTGGGTTCTGGACAGGGTCCGGGCGCCATCGACTACGTCCTCGGCATTTGCAAGGCATATACAACGCGTGTCGGCGAAGGCCCCTTTCCCACTGAGCAGGAAAACGATATTGGACGTCTGCTGGGTGAACGGGGCCACGAGTTTGGCACAGTCACCGGCCGCGCCCGACGTTGCGGGTGGTTCGATGCGGTCATGGTCCGCCAAGCAGTGAAGGTCAACGGGATCAACGGCATCGCTCTGACCAAGTTGGATGTCCTCGACGGCATTGAGGAACTGAAAGTCTGCGTCGGTTACAAGATTGATGGCGAAGAAGCGGACCACCTTCCCGCCTCCACCATCTTGCAGTCTCGCGTCGAACCCATTTACAAGACCGTCGAGGGATGGTCCGACAGCACTAAGGGCGCACGAACGTGGCAGGATCTGCCGGCGACCGCTGTCAAATATGTCCGCTACATTGAGGAATTGATCGAGGCGCCCGTGTCATTGTTGTCGACCAGCCCCGAGCGCAACGATACGGTCCTTGTCCACGATCCATTCGCCGACTAAGCGCCGAAATTTAGCATTCCCCCCCCCGATTATTCGTTAATTGTATCGAAGTTTGTCGGGGCGTATAGTAATTCATGTTAGGTCTCTGTCGAAACTTTGTCGGCAGAGCGATCTTGTGTGCTCACGGGCGTTACACCCACGGGAGCGAACCATGGCAGAATTGCTTTTGGAAACCGAAGAAACGGCCCCGGATCTACCTGAAGGATTGATCCCACCAGAATTTAAAGACGACGGTGATACGAAACCCGTAGAGTCGCCGCAGGGTCGGGGCGCGCCGCCATCGCTTGGCCCTGTGGTGCTGCGCGAGAGGTTTCTTATAGATGCCGGTCAACCCATCACAGAATTGGACACTCCATCGGCGAAGGCCTACGTGGCAGAAGACCGACGCGATTTGGGACGTCAACTTTATGGCCTCGTCTGTACCCCAGGTCTTCCGGTCCGCCTCAACAGTATTGAGTTCCTCAAGGCACATAATAGTTACAATATCCTACCCTTGATCGACTGGGAAACCGTGTATTGGCCGGCGTTCGAACAAAAGACGGTGATCGTGATCTTTGCCCGCCCCTTGGGCGGTAAGCTCATAAACAAGCTGGCCTCTAAAGAAGCCAAAATCACCGCGTACGACATGCCTCGACGCATAATCGCCCCTCTGGCGCTCGCTTTACAGAGACTGTCTGATAACGACCTATCTCATCGCGCCATTCGTCCGGACAACCTATTATTCTTTGATGAGAGCATGGAAGAAATTGTGTTAGGTCCGAATGTGACTGCCCCTGCCGGCTATGACCAACCAATGATTTTGGAACCTCTTGATCGTGCTCTGGCTCAGATCGCCGGACGCGGCACCGGCACATCCCGAGACGACATCTATGCCTTGGGTGTGACGATTGTATTCCTGCTTCTAGGCTTTAACCCGGTTGCTAAAATTAAGGATGACGAGCTTCTCAAGGCCCGCATTGAGCTCGGCAGCTACACGGCCATTTGCGGCAGTGCTCGCATCCCTATGCAGTTAATCGAACCGCTTCGCGGTATGCTTGCAGACGATCCGACAGCACGTTGGGATTTCAATGAGATCAACAACTGGTTGACAGGCCATAAGATCAATCCCTTGAAAAAACCTCGACGAGACCGGACCGAGAGTTATTTCAAATTTCAAGGCGTTGAATATTACTCCATGCGATCATTAGCATGGCAATTCGCTAAGCATCCCAATGAAGCCGTCGAAGCGATAAATTCCGAAGAGTTTGCAATTTGGATAAAGCGCGGCCTAGACGAACCCGAGAAGGCCGAGGCGATTCACGACGCCGCTCTAACAACGAAATTCCAGACCGATAGTTACCAGGGGACTAACGATTACTTAGTTGCCTGGGCCACAGCAATCATGGATCCACACGGCCCCATTCGTTACAAAGGATTAGCTTTCATGCCGGACGGCTACGGCGCCATGCTGGCGTCGGAATGGATACGTAACAGCAATCAGCAGCCCGCCGGCGAAGTTCTCTCTCATGACATTTGTACGATATGGTATGACGCCCAACCGAAGATGACGAAAGAGCTTTTAGAGTCCCGTCTGGTGATCACTCAATTACGCGGGCTGATGGCCACCCGCGACCCCGGCTTTGGGCTTGAACGCGTATTGTATGAGGGCAATCCAGGGATTAACTGCCAAAGTCCATATGTAGCGAAGGACGGCGTTGTATTGATCGAGAATCTTTTGCCTGCCTTGGAGAACGCCGCCAATAGCAACGACACTTCGGTGCAACCCATCGACGGACACGTCGCCGCTTTCGTCGCCGCGCGATTTGAGGAAGATATTCAGCCGCACCTTAAGGCCATGGCGTCAGGCAATGCGGACACCTCCATACTCGGCACGCTCAGCCTACTAGCATTCCTCCAATCGAAGTTGCAATCACCCGCCGTTCTCGGCCTGTCAAGTTGGATAGGTGGCTTGTTGGGACCAGCAATCAACGCTTATCATAACCGTCACACCCGCGAGGAGTTAGAGAGAGATATCCCACGCCTCGTTCGAAAGGGTAGTCTTCCAGAGCTGATAAACCTCATCGATGATTCGGACAAGCGCAGAGAGGATAAGGAGGGCTTCATCGCGTGCCGCGCCGAATGGCTGGACGCAGAAATGGAAATTCGTGACATTGAGGGCGCTGGCGACGAACGCATCAGTAAAGCTGAGCAATCCGGCCAACAGGCTGCCGCAATGATCTCCATCTCCATCGCTCTCACCGTTATAACGGTGTTGGTTCTAGCTAAAATTTTTTAGACGGAGTAAGGGCAGTGGCCATGTCCAATACATCTGAAGGTCTCAACTGGAATCTTATCCTCGGGATTGGTGCGATTTTGGTGCTGTTGATCGCATTCTCGCTCCCATCGTTAATAGTCTTTGCGGTAGGCCTCTTACCCACCGGAGTTGCGTTCATCATCGACCGTAGCGACCAGAAAACCGGCACCTTCTGCGTTGGCGGCATGAACCTTTGTGGGGTTTTTCCCTATGTCATGAAGTTGTGGACCGGTAAACATACTCCGGCCGCGGCAACCGAAATAATTTCCGACGTTTTGGCCCTGCTTGTCATGTACGCAGCGGCAGGTTTCGGCTGGATGATATTCCTTGCCATCCCACCTGTCATCGCGGTGTTTCTGTCGGTCATCGCGCAATCCCGTGTCAAAGCCCTACGGGCGACCCAACAGGAAATTGTCGATGAATGGGGACCAGAAGTGGCCAACGTCAATGGCACAGATGTCGATGAATATGTTCCACACTTGGATAAAGGCTGATCGGCGCAGCGGTGAGACGCCCCTGACCTAGTGGGCTATGTGATCCAAAATCATCGAATTTTTCACGGACTTCCGCAACTTCTCGAAGGCCCGAGCCTCAATCTGGCGAACCCGTTCGCGCGAAATGCCGTATTGGTCACTGAGATTCTGAAGCGTCGCCGGCGATTCTCTCAAGCGGCGCTCATTTATGATGTGGCGTTCGCGTTGGGATAGCCCCGCCATCGCCTTGATCAACAAGTCGCGGTGCTGTATCAGCTGCTGTTGGTTCGACAGCAGGTGCTCCTGATCTGCATAATTGGATTCCAGTTGGTCCAACCATTCCTCGTCACCACCGTCGCTGAGCGGCGCGTTCAAGGAATGGTCCGGCCCCGCCATGCGCCGGCTCATACTTACGACATCGATTTCTGACACCTTCAGACGCACGGCGATTTCGCTCACGTGCTCGGGGCGCAGATCGCCAACCTCAAGGGCTTTCAATTGGCCCTTCACTTTGCGGAGGTTGAAGAACAGTTTTTTCTGTGATGCAGTTGTACCCATTTTCACCAACGACCAAGAACGCAGGATATATTCCTGGATAGCGGCGCGTATCCACCACATGGCATAGGTAGCTAGACGAAAGCCACGATCTGGATCAAAACGACGGACCGCTTGCATCATGCCAATATTGCCCTCCGCAATCAAATCCCCAACGGGAAGCCCATACCCGCGATACCCCATAGCAATCTTAACGACCAAACGCAGATGACTGGTTACTAATTTCTCTAGCGCGACGGCGTCCTGAACATCCCGCCAGTGCTCTGCAAGAGCCACCTCTTCCGACGCTGTGAGCAACGGGTATTTTCGGGTTCGTTGTAAATAGCGACTGAGGTTGCTATCGGGAGAAAGATCGATACTGGTCATTTTGGTTGTCACTCGACTCAGTTGTCTCTGATGTTTGCCATCCGACCAAAAGTTCTAAAAGGAGGCCCACACCGGCCCCTTCACAGCGAATTCATAATAACCAAGCAAAAAACTCAAGTATAGAGACTGTCTATAAATGGTTGATGTTATTAAATATCTTAATGGTTTTGCTGTGTTTTCGTGAGATAAATTGTAGTGACTGATTGGTTGCCGGATGCACAAAGCCAAGTTGCCTCGCATGTAGTAGCAGTCGTGTTACGTCAGCGAGTTGGTCGCAGATCACTCGTGACGTAATCGCAGGTAATTTTCGTTCACGACCGTACACTGGGTCCCCGACGACACTATGTCCGATCGACGTCATGTGAACTCGGATCTGGTGCGTTCGACCGGTCTCAAGTCGGCACTCAACCAAACTAATCAAGTCGTCGACACTATCCAGCACACGATAATGTGTCCGGGCAAATTTTCCACCGTGCCGGAGCACCGCCATTTTCTTGCGGTTACGAGGGCTGCGGCCGATCTGACCCTCAATTATTCCCGTCTTGTTTAGTGGCCGGCCCCAAACCATCGCCAGATAGGACCGTTCGATGGAATGATCAACGAATTGTGCCGCCAGCCCCTGGTGTGTTGCATCGTCCTTCGCTACGACCAGCAATCCGCTGGTATCCTTATCTAGTCGATGCACGATTCCCGGCCGTGTCACACCACCAATCCCCGATAGGCTCCCGCGGCAATGATGGAGCAGCCCGTTGACCAAAGTGTCATCCACGTGCCCGGTGGCCGGATGTACCACCATGCCCGCAGGTTTGTCGACGACGATGAGATGCTTATCCTCGAATACCACGTCCAGTGGAATTGCTATGGGCCGCGGCACAGCCGGTGTCGGCGGCGGAACTTGAACCTCCCAAGTGTCACCGGACCGGACCTTCGTGGCAGCATTGGTGGCTACGTCGCCGCCACGATGGACCTGACCCTCGGCTATCAAGGCCTGAATCCGGGCCCGCGACAAACCCTCCAGAGCGCCTGTCAAAACCTTATCCAGACGTTCGCCGGCCTTGTCATCATCGACATGGACAGTATATGTGTTGGCTTTTGACATCTTCGCCACTCTACGGCGTCGCCAACAAGGGTCAAACAGGAACACAATATGCGTTGGCTGAAAGTATTGGTGATCCTCCTAACCGCATTGATCGCGCTGGCGATTGGGTTACTCGGGTACGGGTTCATCAAACGGACTGAGGACCCCACTTGGCGTCTGTTCGAAACCACCAAGATCCACGGTTCGTCAAAGGTGGAGGTAAAACCAGCGTCACCGTCGGCGACCATATTAGACCCGGCCACATCGTCAAGAGGCGCGCTAAAAGCCGCGCAGTGGGATGATCTGAAGCTTGGCTTGGCGCCAGAATGCCGGATAGCTCAGATCACGGCAGAACGGAATCGCCTCGTTCTCAGCATAGAACCAACGGGGCCCTGCCGACGGATCATGATTATCGACATGGATGTAGGCCGAGTCCTGGGCACCGTGCGTCCGTCGCCGTGATCCGAATCGCGCCAACCCATTTTAATCAGATGATCAAGGCTGCGGAGGTCGCCTACCCTAGGGAATGTTGCGGCCTTTTGGCCGGCACGGAGACCCCGGACGGGGCCGTGACGGTCACCAAGGTAGTGGCAAGTGACAATATCCACCCAACGGGCGGTAAAGACCGGTTCGAAGTCGACCCTCGGGTCCGGTTTAATCTCATGCGCGAACTCGGCGAAATCGGCAACAAACCCCAGGGCTCAGAACAAATCATCGGCCATTATCATTCCCATCCCAACCATCCGGCTGAACCCTCGGCCCAAGATCTAGCCTGTGCTTTCGAACCCGCATTCGTTTGGATCATCATTAGCCTTTCTGGCGGCACGGTCCAGGCAGTCGCGGCACACAAGCTGCGTGATGACCAAGCGAGCTTTCAGCAAATTCCGTTGCGAAACGCCGATGGCTCCACCTATTCTATCGCAGCCGACTAGGAAAAAAGGAACGCCCAACCGTGAACTTCGCAAGCGACAACGTTACCGGCGCATCAGATGAAATCCTTGACGCCCTTATACAGGCCAACGCGGGCCAGACGATGCCCTACGGCAACGACGATCGCACCGCTGGGGTAGAAGCGCAATTGTCAGAATTATTCGAGACGGATCTGAGCGTCTTTTTGGTGGCCACGGGCTCCGCCGCCAATTCTCTAGCCCTGTCGGTGATGACCCCACCCTATGGCGCCGTACTGTGCCACTGGACCAGCCATATCTTTGAAGATGAGTGTGGCGCGCCAGAGTTTTTTACCGGCGGCGCGCGTATGGTTCCGGTAGACGGTCCGGACGGCAAAGTTGACTTGCAGGACCTGGCCACCAAGGCGGAGCGAGGCGCTGGCGATGTGCATATGCTGCAACCGTCCGCCGCCAGCATCACCCAAGTTACGGAAATAGGCTCGCTCTATTCGGTGAGCGAGATCGCGGCGGTAGCGGACATATGCCAATCCCACAAATTGAGACTACATATGGATGGCGCGCGGTTCGCTAATGCCGTCGTGGCCCTAGGCTGCACGCCTGCCGAAATGAGTTGGAAAGCCGGCGTCGAAGTACTGTCCTTCGGAGCGACGAAGAACGGTGCGCTGGGAGCCGAGGCCGTGATCTTCTTCGACAAGGAACTCGCCGAGACCTTTGCGTTCCGGCGCAAGCGCGGCGGCCATTTGTTTTCGAAGATGCGCCTACTGTCGGCGCAAATGGAAGCCTACCTGTCGAACGAGTTGTGGCGCTGCAACGCCGAACACGCCAACGCAATGGCGGCACGCCTGCGCAATGGAATAGCCCCACTGAAGTCCTTCGAGTTTCCCTACACGGATGGCGCCAACATGCTGTTCCCAAAGCTTCCGGCAACGCTGCATCAGGCATTGAATGACGAAGGCTTTATTTTTTATGGCGGACGTTGGGAGGAAGGCGTGGCTCGGTTGGTCACCGCATTCAATACGGACGAGAATCACGTGGATGCGTTCATTGATGCTGCTACCCGCCTCGAACGCAGCGCGACCTAGTTAAGGAATAGAGATTTTATCCGTGGCTGGGCGAACATAGAGGGCGCTTTTCGCGACTTCGCCCCGCAGTTCTAGATGACCGCGGCGGACACAGGCGCGCACGTATTCCATCGGCGTCATATCAGCCAATGCGGCCCAGGTTTCCAACCGCTGCCAATCGGCGCCGGGGAGCAGGTCATTGACATCGAGGATGATCTTCATCGAAGCACCCCTTCCTCATGTTTAACATCATCAAGATTAATAGATAAACTTTAACAATCTGTTGCGCATGGCAGGCGGAACGTCGTGGTACCAAGAACATCTACTTCGGTCTTATTTTCCTTCGTAGATTATATTTTTTAAACTATGGGAGGATCTCTTACTGATCAGATGTTGCAGATTTAGGATGCATCAGTTTTTGCCGGGCAGTTTGATGGCTAAAGCTAGGGAGCGACGGAAAAACTTCCCATTTGCTCTAAACCGTAGAAATTATACAGAATTGGAGAAAATACTTTAGTCTAAATAAAAAGTTGATTTCCACCTGATAACCAACGGCAGACGTTATTTTTACGGGTTCAAGTGTACCCCAAGAATCCGCGCAAAATATTCTCAACCAACCGGCTGATATCATTGTCACCACCATTCCATGGCAATGAACCGCAAAAAGTGATGGACCCCACGCTGAACACTTTGCCACCATCAGGAACCTCGAAATAGATCATATCCGCTCGAATCAGATCGTCGATGGGCTGCAAGGGCAATGTAGTGAGATGAGTGAGTAGCTCTTCTGGCACAAGCACGAAGTGATCTGGATGCTGCTCCGACTGTGCCAGAACGCGCACATTTGGAGGTGAGCCGAGGCGGACGTCCGCGCGGTCCAACTCGTAACCGGCAGCCCCTCCACCAGAAAAGCCAAAATCACCTAAGACCTCTTCGCCAATACCTTCGAAAATCCAGGCCAAGTCAGGCGCATAACTTTCCCCCGTACGGCGGTAATAAGTGCCTTCAAATTGCCCCTGACTAGTAAACCCTAGACCAGAAAGTTGCTGCGGCGGACGTCCACTTCGCCGCCATAGGCCACCATAATTGCCGTCAAACGCGTTGTAATACTCTCCGGGTTCTGCGGCCCAGGCTCGTATGCCGCCCTCTCCGCGGCGAATTTCTATGATGTCGTGTTCGTGCTCGTGCACGGCCACCCGCCAGTAAAAGCCATTGCCACCTAAGTACATGAAATTGCCACCCCGGTTACGGAACGCTAGCAATGCGTCGAGTGTATTTGAGGTGTGGTACTCTGGATGACTACCGGTAGTGACCGTTTTATAGCCTTGAATGGCGGCATATCCCTCTTCGTGAAGTTCCTTATCCGTTATGATATCGTAAGGGATGCCCTTTTCATGCAGCCACCAAATTAGGTGGCTATCTGCCTGGAAATGGCGCA
>MDTG01410284.1_pt1 | contig 34710 bp, 52 predicted proteins | sample 811421 | NCBI WGS metagenome assembly MDTG01 (sample SAMN05326645, study PRJNA326480) | marine metagenome | isolation source: seawater | place: Pacific Ocean: South East | collected 2011
CACGCGCAGCCATTGGGAGCCGGTGTGCCAGTAGAAATAGCTGCCATCGTAAGCGGTTTGGCCCGCCGTGCCCGCCGAGGCGGAATTGGCGGGGACATTGCCGGAAGCAAGCCGAAGCGGCTTCAACATGGATATGGCGGTGGAGGTCATCCCCATCACCAGCGTTCCGCCGCAAGTCAGGGCCATTTGGTCGGCTGCGGTATGGGCAAGGCCGGTGTCGCCATCGTCAACGAAAGTGAATACAGCGCCGGAACCCGTCGCGGAAGGTCCGAAAACCTGCCCGAACGAATTCACCACCAATGACTGCACCCCGCCGCACATTAGGGCCATCTGATTAGTAAAAGTGATGGCAAGGCCGGTGTCGGTGTCGCCTGCGAAACTGTATTGCGGCGTGAAGGACCAATCGGGATGCGCAAGTATTTGGGTGCCGCTGAAAGTCGCGCTTGTTGTTCCGCCTGTGGTGATTGCGAACTGGTCGGCGGCAGGGAAATAGAACCCGGTGTTAAGATCGGCAGCGCGAGCAATCGCAGGGGCGGCAGCCGTCCCTGTGTTGGCGAGAATAATGTCGGACTTTCCAGCGCCCCCATCGGCCCGGAGGCCATGCCCGTTGGACGACTGGAACGAACCGCCGAAGCCTTGATCGAAAGCCGCACCGAACACGCCTACCGCGTTCGATGAGGTCGTGTCGGAGGCTACGCCATAGACCCCGTAATTGACGGCACTTGAGCCTTCCGTCTCGCCGTATAGGGCTGTCTGGCTGGCCAGAACCGCAACACCAACGTCGATCCCTGCGGTGGTCGCATCGACCTCGACCGTCGCGTCACCTTTGCCGAGATTGTTCGTCCCGTCACCTTGGAAATATGCCTCGCCAGTGACGTTCAGGTTGCCGGTGAACGTGCTACTGCCCGCCGCCGTAAATACCCCGTCAACGTCGATGCGCGCTGCGGTTAGTTGGCCGGTCGTTATCTTCGCCGCATCTAGGTTCGCGATCTTGGCATTCGTGATGATGCCATCCTGAATCTGGGCCGTGAGAGTGACGACATTCGTGGCTGCGAGTTTTGCCGCCGTGATGGCCCCGGCGCTGATCTCGTTCGCCGTGATAGTCCCTGCTGCAATCTTGGCGGTCGTAATCGCGCCCGCCTCGATCTTCGCAGCCGTGACGGCGTTGGCACCGATTTTGTCGGCAACCACCGCGCCAGCGGCTATCTCGCTTGCCGTGACCGCCCCCGCAGCCAGTTTCGGCGTGGTGATCGCGTCATCGGTAATCTGCGTGCTGACAATCTGGCCGGTCAGTTTTGCAGCCGCAATGGCTGCAATCTGCGCATCGGTCAGTTGTCCGGTAATATCAGTCGAAGGGACTGCGGCAGTCCACTCGCTGCCGTCATAGCGATACAGCTTCTTGTCGGTGGACAGGAACACCACGCGGCCATCGAACAGGTTGGTAGCAGGCAGAGACGAAACGATCTCATAACCGCCCTTCGCCTTGGACAGCGAGAACACCTTGTCGATCACCACGCCCGAATAAGCGCCCGAGCCGGTCGCCCGGATAATCAGGGTCGCCGTGTCTTCGCCTGCGTCGAAGCCGCCCGTCACGGAATAATCGCGGGCCGAATAGCCGACAGTCAGGCTTTGCGGGTTGCCACCAGTCGGAGTGGAGAGCGTGAAGTTGGCGCTAACATCGGTCGTGCCAGAGAATATCTTGAACGTGCCGCCTGCCCCGCTGTAGCTGACCACGGTGCCGTTGGCATAGGCGAAGACCTGATAGGCTTCGTTGGTCAGGTAGCCGGTAACTGCGGGCGTTCCATCGTCCCCATCAGCACCATCGGCACCGTCTGCGCCATCGGCTCCATCCTGCACCAGAATAACCGGGCTGCTCCATTCGCCGGATGCAATGGTGTCGGTCGCACCTGCCGCGCTGGCGACCGCCTGGATAACGTAGAGCGGGTTTCCGTTGCTGGCAGGGACGGCCTGCGTCCAGCTATTGTTTTGGCCCGTCAGGTTGCCGGTAGCAAAGGTGTAGGTCGAAGTGGTCGAGGGAACAGCAGGGGTGGACGATGCGCGGCGATAGAGCGTCACCGTCGCATTGTTCAGGCCATCGTCGCCGTCCGCACCGTCAGCGCCCGCCGCGCCGTCCTGCGCCTTGACGATGGTATAGACCCGATCAATCGTCGCGCTGCCGTATGTGGCGCGCAGCGTGAACGTCTCGCTATCGCTGGTCCAGTCGGTGTCTTCAACAGGAGTGAACACGCCAGCGCCGCCTAGCGCCTCGTCGATACCCATCCGCAGGCCGTTCTGCGTCTTATACCAGTAGCTGCCGAAGTCGGAGCCGCCGACAATCGAGAACGTGCAGGACGCGGTTACATCGGTCGTGCCTTCGAATACCTTGAACTCGCCGCCCGCTCCGGTCAGCGAGAAGTCACCAGCAGCATCCACCGAAATCACATGGGCCTCGTTGGTGAGAAAACCCGATAGGGCAGGTGCGCCGTCGTCACCATCTGCACCATCGGTCAGGCGCACGATTTTCAGCACTTCGGCCTGTCCTGCCGGATCGGTTGCAACCGTCACGACAACCGAATTGGTCGCGGTGTTCGAATTGAACTGCGCAACAGTCATCGTGCGCGTGCTGCCCGAACCGACCAGCGTGATCGTGCCGAGCGAAGCGCCAGCGGCGTTGAACCGTTCTGCCGTCCATACCAGCGAGGCGCTGCCTTCGTAATATGCCTCAAACGTGATGGTCTGCGAGGAAGGCGAGGGACTGCCCGTGCCGTCAAATTTCATCGTAAACGCGTCGGCACTGACACGCAGGGCATTGAAATCGGGATTGGGAATCGTGGACAGCTTGTAGAGCCGTTCGTAATCCACACCCTCAAAAGAAGCGATCAGCGTTGCGCGTGCGCGCCTGCCTACGCCGGGGGTGGTGGGCAGGAAATCATCGACAACGGTGTATTCGCCGGTCTCGTCGTCAATCGTGATCCAGTCGCGAGTCTCGAAGTTTTCCTTGACCACGCTGTAAGTCGCAGCAACCGGATCGGCCCCGCGATAAAGCGTCATGGTGCCGCCAGCGTTGGTGAAATCACCGCCCGTTCCGTCCGCTTCGGTCGCGATAATGTCACTGTCGTTCGTGACGACAAGCGCAATGCCCGGTTGGCCCGCTTCCAGCGAAAACACCACAGGCACGCGCAGGTCGGTGATGATGCCGTTCCATGTATGGCGGACGACATAATATCCGGTCGTATCGACGTTAGCGATGGTTACATCGCCGCTGCTGGAATTGATCGAGGCCGAACCCGTGCCGAGGCTGTAATCGGGCAGCGACCACACGCCGCTGACAATGGCGTTGCCGCCTTGCGTGGCACCGTGCCCCACCACCAACGACGAGGTATCGCCCGCGCCGTTCTCGACAATCGAAATGACCGGGTTGTCGGGCTCGATGATAACCGCCGCACGGAACAGGACGGGCACGCGCTGGTCTGCTTCCACACCGTTTTCGTCGGTATAACGAATGATATACGCGCCGCTGGTGTCGATGTTTTGAAGCGTTACATCGCCGGTTTCTTCATCGACCACCACGTTTCCGACACCGAGGCCGGATGCGGGGATTGACCAAGTGCCTCCCGTCAGTTCTTCCTCGTAACGCTCCACCGTGTGACCGATTACAAGCGTGCCGTTGTTGCCCGGTTCGTTCTCAAAGATCGAGACAACCGCTTGCTCGGGCGTGATGATTGTGGCGGCGGAAAGCGTCGATTCCTCGTAACCGAAGGGAAGCTGGCCTGCCGCCGCAATCTGGTCGCGCTCCTCGGCTGTCTGGCTTAGCGCAGGCGTTGACGGCTCAACACCGCTTTGCCCAAGGCAGTAGGCGTGTTTCGCGTTTGTTTCGGTCAGCATCTCGAATGTGACCGTCATGGTCGCAGGGTCTATCTGACGCTTGAGAATGATCGCAGTAATATCGAGGCCCAGTTCCCCGATCTCGATGTGCAAGCACTCACCAGGGCGATAGTGGCGCATGTGCGGCTTGCAGTTGATCGTGAAAGGCAGTTCGCGGCTATCGAACATGCGATACGCAGCCAGTTCAGTTGACTGCGTTGCGTCCTTCACGAAATTGAAGGGCCACACTTCACGCTTTTCTTCGCCGTCTTCGGTGAGGAAGGTGTTATTGACGACCGCTTCCGCATCCACCATTTCCCAATTGTGGGAGGGGCTGCGATACTTAGGAATAACCGTATTGATCCGGTCACGGAATGGCTGCATCCCCGTAATGGAATTGATGCCTTCGACAAGATCATCGGAGGTCACGGTATCCAGCGCAACAACGGGCGCGGAGTATTTGAAGGTGAGTTTGCCGCCTGCAACCGGCTCTGCGCCGCCAGCAAAGCAAATATCCTTCAGGTTCGCCCAACGGTCGCCGGGTTCGTAGAGAACCCCGAACATTGTCCAATCATTCGCTTCGCAGGTGTTGGCCCACGCAGACACGACAGCCCAATCAATCCCGTCAGCAGGCAGGCCCATACCCAAAACGCGCGTGTCGTTCTGGTAACGTCCATAGGCATAGGTGCCAGCGTGCAGGGCGGGATTGTCGCTGTATTCGTAGGTCGTCTCATCGCCAAGGCGATGTGAACCCTCACCCCCAGGCTGCGTGTCGTCCTTGCGGGGATCGTAAACCTTGACCCACTGGCCGTATGCGCCAATGAGCGGAAGCCCGCTGGCGAAAACCTTGCCTTCCTTGTCGAACTTGAAAGACCAACCGATTGCAGCTTGGCCCGATAGCTTGCTGGATGTTCCCCACCCCGGCGCACCCGGCCATTGAGGTGAAAGCGCATCGGCTTCCGGTGTCGCGCCAAGTTGCGTGTCGGTGTAGAGGAACCCGTTATACCAACTGGAGACCGCAGCGTAATCGACGCGCGGTGAAATGCTTTCGATAGGCCCGCCACCCGAATAGACAACCGGCATGAAGCGGTAGGGGTTGGGCACCTTCTTGAGCGTCTCTCCATAGCCCGTATCGTGACGCAGCACGCCCGCGAAATAGCCTTCACCCATTACGTAAGGCTGTGGAGCGTCAGGCTGAATTAGTATTTGCGAGACTGAACCCCGCGCAGGCGGAGGCTTGGCAAGCGCCTGCGCGCCAAGCGAAGAAACGCCGGAAACAACCGTGGCAATACTTGCGACACTCGCCGCAGTCGCAGCAAGCGCAGAGCCAGCAACCGCAAACGCGCCTACGCCTGTGGCAACCAGCGCAACCGCTCCAGCGATTGTTCCGACAGTCTTGAGAACCCCTTTAGACACGCCACGCCCCCTGCAATCCGTCGAGGTTCTGAATATCGACCATTGCCATTGAGTCTTGATCGACAGCCCAACCGAACGCCTTTAACGGTCCGGCGCAGATGAAAATTGCATCCAGCCCCGCATCACCCGGCACCAAGGCCAAGTCGCCAAGCATCATCCTTGCAGGCGCAATGCGCGGCATCATGGAATCCAGCATTTCCGCCACGCTCTCCCAATTCCGTTCCCGAAGTGCCTTCTTTGCGCCCAGTGCCGATCGGAAACGCGGCAGGGTTTCCGGCTTGTGGCCCATGTTTTTCAGATGAAAGCGCGCAAGGTGAACGCAGGTAATGCCTGAAGACCAATCGAAGACCTTGCCGCGATAGCGGTGCAGTGTCTTTTCGGTAGCTACACGGCGGCGTTCAAGTTCGGGCTGGCTCAATTAAACCTCTCCCTTTCCCACTGGCGCATCTTTCCGCCGTCGCCGTAGCCGCTACCGCCACCGCTTACCGTGGTGTAGCCGCGCGGGCTTTCGACACCCCAAGCGACCGGCTTGGACAGCCCCGTTGCGTTGTCGTGGCCCGTCTCACCCGGCCACACTGACTTATGCCAAGTCGGGTTCAGTGTGTTGCCAAGGTTCCCCTCGAACAGCCGTTCGGCCAGCGACACGATGGAAATATCCAGCGTCTTGGTGCCCCTGCCGACCGACAGAACCGTTTGGTCAATCTGCCCGTCGAACATAACCTCGCTAGAGCCGATTACGCCGGTCTCCACGTTATATTCGGCAATCCAGAAGCGGGCGCGCGAGGTCTGGTGCCCCGGCTTGGATATTTCAGAGGCAACCGCGCCATTGGCAGGAAGCAGGGTCAGTTGCAGGGCGGGGACAACATCCCCCACCCCTTCGCTCATGGTATTGAGTGCGCCAATCGTGCCGAAGGTTTCATCGCTGGAGCGGAAGGTTTCACCCTCAAACTCGAAGAACCCACCGTCGCAATAGCGCAGCGTTTTTTCCGGCAGGTCTATTTGGACCAAGCCGGTAAGGGCCACTTGGCTCATGCGTATTCCTCCACCGTAAAACCGACCGAAACGAGATGGTTTACGGGGATCATCCAGCCCCATTCCTCGCCGTCGATGAACCCTTCAATCCAAGGCGCGGCCAGTTCTATGTCGGCCCCATCAGCAAAGGGCGCGCGCAGGGGCGGTTCGATCAACAGTGTGGCATCACCCGACCCGTCAGCGGCGATTGTCACCATCACCTGATGCAGATAGCCCCTGTCGTCAGCGTCGGTTATCGTCAGCCAGAACCCCTCTCGCGCCACATAACCAGGCGTCAGCCCACGAACCGCCAATGTCGTGCCCGATTGGCCTGCGCCGTCCACGACGGGCGAACCGGGTGAGCCTTGCGAAACGATCAACGGAAGTTCGACCTTCACCCCATCGCGCTTCGCCCGCGTCAATCGTCCGGTAAAGGTGCGCGCCTTATCTGGTTGCATCGGCGGGTAACTGAACGCCATTCGGTAGCGGTTGCCCGGTCGGTTGACCCGTAGCGAAGACGCGCCGCGCTGGATCACACCATAGTCAAGCAGCGCCGCCTCCATTCCGTTAGGAGCCGGATCGCTCGGCAATTCGATCATGCTAGTCGCCTTGAATTGTGGAACTTGGCCTGCTGATTGGCTATCGTCGCACCGCCCTGCATCATGGCCGGGGCAGCACTTGCCACGCGCCCGTCCACGTAGGCTGTGACGTTACCGTTGCGCGGATCAATGCCCACGCGAACGTCCACAGCGGCACGACCTGCGTTCATGCTTTCGCGGTTGTTCATCACCCGCTCGCCGCCCCTGAACCTCACCAGTTCCGGCCCGCGCTCACCAACCCACGCCCAGCCACGCGCTGCCGAATTGGTCCCGGTCGCATAGCCGCGTGGCGCGTTGATATTGTCGGCAATCTTGCTGCCGAACACGCCAATGCTGCCGAGTTGCAAACCAAGGCCGATCACGCCTTCAAGAATGCTAAGGAAGCCGCCGCCCTTGATGCTATCGGTCATTCGGCGCAGCGCGCCTAGCGTATCGTCGGCCATATCCTTGAAGGACTTGGCAATGCGAACCGCCTGCGTCTCCGCGCGGTCGCCCATGCGCTCGGTCGCGCGGGCGATCTCCTCGGCTCCAGCCACCACCAGGTCGGGATTGAAGCCCTCGATCGAAAGGCCGTTATCATTGGCAAAGCCGCCCACCTCGATGCCCAGCCTGGCACGCGCCTCACGCTGCTGCTCGGCCGACAGGTCAGAACCGTCAATCAGCGCCAGTTCGCGGCGATAATCCAGCAAGCGGCGCACTTCCGGGAACAGCCGGTCGAGAAGGGCTTGTGTCTCCCGCGCCATGTCGCGCATGGCTTCGTTGACCGCACTGGTCGCCTGCCGTGCAGGAGCCACCATCACCGCGTCAAGCCGCGCCATGTGTGCAGCGATTCCGTCAACCATGTCGGGAACATATGAGTTGCCCACCACGGCATCATACATGCCGAAAAATGCGCCCTTCACACGGTCGATGCCGCCCGTCACCGTGTCCCAGATTGCGTTAAGTCTTCCGACAACCCAATCTTTGATGCCGGTAACCATCCTGCGAACTACCCCGATGACGAAATCCGCCAAAGGTCCGAAGATGCGCTGAACGATCCGCACAGACGCATCCCAGGCACCACGAAAATCGCCGTTCAACAGGGCGTTGATGCCACGGATAACATCACCGATGTTCTGAAACACGACAATTACCGCGTCCAGCAACAGGCCCAACGCGCCCACCACAATGTCACCAAAAACAGACGAGGCCGCAGCGCCGAATTGCTTGATCCAGTCCATTGCCGTGCGGATGCCGTCGCCCATCGGGCCATTCCACAACTCTTCAAACGCTCCCTTGATCGTCGCGAGGAGTTCTTGCAGCGGCGGCCCAAGCGCCTGCTTTGCTTGATCCCAAAACCGCTCAAAAACACCAGCGATACGGTCCCAATTTTGGTAAATCAGGATGCCCGCTGTCGCCACCAAACCTATCGGCCCTGCCAATCGCAGCAGCGTTGCGCCGATAGTCTTTAGAATTGTCATGCCAGCAAGTTGGGCGGCAAACTGCACAAGGAAGGAAATTGCTGTGCCAAGCGGGTTGATGAATGCCGAAATTGCGAGGCCAACAGGCCCGAACTTCGCTGCGAACAATGGCAAGAGCGTTGCCGCCAAGGTTCCCATAACAAGCATCATGGGGCCTATTGCCGCCATAAATGCCCCAATAGCGACAATTGCAGTCTGAACACCGCTGGGGAGGTTGTTAAAGCCATTTACGGCCTTCGTCAGGGCCGTGACGATGGGGGTGAGCAACGGGAGAAGCTTCTCGCCGATGACCACCTGCAATTCCTGCAAAGCTTCCGTAAAACTGCGCCATTGGTTCGCAGCCCCGTCGCTGGTGCGCGCAACGTCCCCTTGAGCATTAACCGTGCTCTCCAGTATCAACTGATACCGGGCCATTATCTTCTCTTGCTCGGTGAGTTCGCCCGTTAGCCCGCCGAGGCCCATTTCAAGCCCCTTCGCCTCAACAGTTGCGGCAGTTAAGAACACGCCAAAATCACGGAGCGGCTCACTTTCGCCGGATAGACCGGAACGCAGCTTCTGCAAGGCCACGTCGCCGTCCACGTTGTAGAAGCTGGAAAGGTCCTGCGCCAAGACAGCGAACGTCTTCGACATTTCCGCAGCCTCACGGCGCGTTGGGGCTGCTTGATTGAAGAATATGCCGAAGGTGTTGGCCATCTCCTGTATGGATTGCGTAGAACGGCCCATTGCATCGCCGGTAGCGACGGACCAGTTGCGCATCTCGTCAGTGAGGCTTCCAAAAGTCTCACTGAACGCGCTATCAAGTTCTTGCGCATCACTTGCTGCCCTTGCGGACAAAACTCCGAACGCAGTGAGCGGTGCCGTAACCCCAACAGTCAGCCGCCTACCTGTTTGCATCCACTTTTCGCCTAGCGCACGAAAAGATTCCTGAAGCCGCCCGATTTCACGCTGCGCCTTAGTCGAACCCGTCGCAAATTCTCGGGTGTCCATTGCCAGAGAAACAGAGAGGCGTGCTATAGTCTCACTCATTCCAGCCATATCACGCCCCTTGTTTTGCTATCATCCGGTCGAACATGCGGCGCACATCACGCGCGCCGCTTTCGGGTGGCTTCGGTTTTGCGGGTTCCAGATACTTCGCCAGCGGCTTCATCTGCTTGGTTCGGGCGAAGGCTTCCGCGTTCCATCCCGTCATTGTCGCCAGATCGGCGCTGGCCTTCATTCGTGCGCCCACGATCAGGGCGAAGGTGCGAGGCGTGGCGCACCAGAATGCGTCAGGGTCTAGCCCTGCTTCGCACCACTGCGCCCAGAGGTCTTCCCAGCCTGGAGTTTTGCCTTGGGCGCTTTGGCGTTTCCCGACTGGCCCTGCGGGAAAGCGTTTTCAGCCGCTTTACCCAATGCTTCAGTCAGGGCCTCGCTATCAGAACGCATAATATCCAGAACGTCAGAGCGAGTGACCTCTGGATGATTTCGAGTGAAAGCAGCATGCGCAATGGCAGCGGTGGCTGACATGAAACCCTCGCTCGCTTGCGCCATTACGCGCGGCAGCGGCTTGCCGGTTGCATCCTCAACGGAAAGCATCGCTTCCATATCGAGAACCAGCGTAAACTCCCGCCCGTCGCTAAGGACGAGCGGGGTTTCACCTTTGATGGAGTTCGTAGCCATCACGGGGCCGGGGTCGTGTAAGCCGAGCCGGTGACAGCGCCAGAAATGGCCATCGTCACGGTTGCTTCCATCTTGCCATCAGCAACCACTTCGCCCTTGTCGTAACCGGTCACAACCACCGTAGTGTCATACTGGTAGGTCGGCACGCCGAGTTCGGGAATGACGAAACGGGCCGCGCGAACGTCGCCGCCCGCCAGCGCGTCTTCAATCGCAAGGTCGGTATCCGAACCGGGACGGAAGTTGAGCGTCACTGTCAGTTCGCCGCCGTCGATCATGCCGCTGGTGTATTCGCGGCGACGATTGGGCGACTTCAGGTGCGTGGTTTCCACGCGCTCCGAAGTGTCGCTGGGAAGCGAGAAGCTGACGACCTGCACCAGTTCGTAAAGGTTGGTAGTGGTGTCGTCAGACGACAGGTGGACCTCGCCGTTGTATCCGGTCGAGGCTTCGGTTGTTTCAGCCATTCTATTACTCCGTGACCCTAAGCCAGTGAGTGCTCGGCAAGCAGGTCGAGACTTGCACGATGCACGTATCCGACGCCCTCGACGTCTTCTCCGAGGTCGCGCGGGCCTTCAGCTTTCGTGCGACCAAACTTGATGCCGCCCACCGTCGCCGGGTCGGCAACTGCGGCAATGATTGCTTCGGCAGCGGAGCGGGCCGCGCCGTAGGTGTCTGAGAAAATGTCCACTTGAACCCGTGTGGCGCGGGCTGTTTCGTATCCACTCAAATGTTGCGGGCGCGGGTCCGAAACCGTTTGCATACGAATATAAGGGCGTTGTGCACCTTGCGGTGCCAGCGTCCAGTAAACGCGGCTATGCCCCACTGCCGTGACTATGCGCGAGCGCAGGGCGGTTTGCAGATCAGGCATTCGTCAAACCTCCGCAGCATCCAGAATATCGGAGCGTAACTGCCCAGCGACCTTCGCAGTCACGTTGCCCTTTTCGCTGTCGAAAGCTGGCCGAATGAATGGCTGCGCAGGCATGTTGACGGTGCCCAATTCCACGAAATGGGCGCGCCACGCCGAACCGCCTGCGGGGCCAATACTAACGGTCAATCCATCGTCGCCTAGAAGAATGACAAGCGAGTCCTTCAGTCCGCCTGTTCTGACGGGGACCAATTGCTGCATTCTCTCAAGAATAGGCCCTGCGGCCTTTTCCAGCGTTTCACCCTGCTTACGGCCATCAACCGAGGCGATAATTCTGTCCAGTTTACTTATCAGTTCATCGACGCCGCTAATCTTCGCTGTCGTGTTCATCATTCGCGGCCTTCGGCTTGTCTTCCTCAACCAGCCCCGTCGCAATCAGCGCCCGCGCTTCACGTTCCGGCAGGTCGTATTTGCGACCGGGATGCTTGACAAACTGCGGCGGATAGGGGTTGTTATGCTTTTTCAGCGTTTTGACCTTCATGGAGCCTCCTATGCGCGCTGCGCTTGTCGTATTGTCTGCCCTTGCCGTTTCGGGTTGCGCCACCAGCGCAGCCGGTCTTGCGAACACCGCCGCAGACCGAACATTGACCAGCGCGAAAACCCCGAAAGAGTGGGCCATCTGCGCTGCGGAAACCTTGCAGGGTTCGAATGAATTGCGTGACGATGGTGTGAACTGGTGGGTAATCCGCTCGAACGGCTATGGCGTTCCGATTGTCCGCTGGGATTTCAAACCCGCACCGAACGGGTCGGTTGCTGAATTGCGTTCGTCGCTTGGGACTTCAAATGGTGTCGATAAGGTGGAGGTTTGCGGACGCTAGTTAACCCCGCCGCGCATGGCAGGGTGTTTCATTTCAATTCGCATTGAAGTTTCCTTGGTGGTTAGATCGCGCCTACGGCGGTGAGGTAGGTGGAGAGGCGATTATAAAGCGCCGTGTGTTCCGCTTCAGTCAGGTGCCCACCCCAGAACTGTGCGGCATAGGTGCGCCCTGTGTCGAACGTGGAACCGTCCGACAATGCACGAATGTCGCTGGTGGACAGGGAGATCGCGGCGTTCCCGGTGTCGGTGTCAACGATGCTGCCGTTGACGATATAATCCACGCGGGACGCAGAAGCACGGTCAGCCGCCATATAGCCCGCAGACGTAGCGACCGTGACCGTGTTCGCGCTGCTGGTGTTGGTGTAACCGTAGGCGGTCGAAGCGTTATATCGCGGGTAAATGGCGAGCGAGTTAGTAATACCAAAGCCGGAAGTGTTTGCGGCATTGGTCAGGCACCATGCGCCAATGAAAGCGGAATTGAGTGTGAGATTGTCGCCTTCGTTCGCTGGCGACCACTGCGAGTCCAGGTATCGGTTGCTGACGGACCTGTAGCCGGTGTCTGCGGTGAAGGTCGGGGCACCGCCAACTTCAACGAACGTCTGCGCGGGGTTGATAAGGTTGAGCCGTGCCGCTTGCCGGTCGTGGGCGGCGAACAGCGAAAGCCAATCCAGCTTCGCCCACACGCCGTCTTCTTTCAGCCCCTCGACCAGCGTGTTGATGTGGCCTTGGCGCGTTGCATCCGGCGCAACCGACATTGCATTGATATATGCCAGCGCGTCCGCATCCAGCGGGTTGAAATTCTGTGTCGAACTTGACCGCAGCAGCAGGGCATCCTCGCCAGCGTGGTAGTAAAAGACAAGCTCCTTAACATCGTAAGCCGCAATGGAAGTCGGCAGATCGCCAATGTATCCATCACCCCACGCAATCGAATGCCCGCTATCGTCACTGGCTATGACAAGGCGGAACTCTGCCAGATTTGCGCCAGTTCCCGTCGGGTTGTTCACCGTCAGGTTAGTGGCCAGCGCGCTTAGTTCATAAGCATCGTAAGCGCCAATATCCGGCGTGATGCTCGACGCGCTCGCTTGCGAATTGACGCGGGGACCAAGCGCCGCGACTTCGGACGCAGCCGCCTTGTAAAGTGTGCCCGACCTCTCGACGATGAGAAGGTCGGAACCCGCAGCAGGCATTACGGCGCGCTCGTCAGGTTGGCGATGCTGAAGCCAAGCGCCTGCCCCGAAATCGTCAGCGGGTTGGTGCTGGCAGAACCCGTCAACGTCACCGCCGCGTGCGATGCGCTGTCGAGGTCGTCAAGGTCAACCGCGCCTGTCACCGTGATGAGGCCCAGCTTCGTGAACTGCGCCGGGACCATCAGGCCCGCGTCGGTGTCGTCCGCAGCCGGGATGGTCGCATCGGTGCCGGTGTCGCTGGTGACAACGCCGTTTGTCGCGCCTGCCGAATAGGCAAGGTTGGTCGCGCCACCAACGGTTATGTCGATGCTTTCTTCCTCGGCAATCTTGCGCCAGGTGCCCGACGATAGCCACTGATACAGCGCCCACCCACTCGAAACCGTGCTGTCCGCGCTGGCATCGTCCACCATCACGCGGTCGCCCACGCTCATCCCGCCGTCGAGCGCGTTGCGGGCGGTAATGTCGGCAACGCGATATTCGGATGTGCCGATTTGCCCCTGAATGAAGCCCAGAATGTCGCTGGCGAGGGTCTTATAAAGTGTCCCGCCGCGCGAGAGCATGAAATAATCAGAACCAGAAACAGCCATGTTACACTCCCGGCAATTCTTCAATATCGACGCGAAGTTCGCCGCCGATCACGGAAAGCCCGTCACCATCGACAGGCTCGAACCCAAGAACATCGCCAGGTGTCACCGGTTCGGCGCTGGCAATAGCTGAAATCTCGATTGTTCCGCGCTTCGGCATGTCCGGCGCGATGCCTTGAATATCCCAAACGCGGTTTTCTGCGATGATGCGGTCTTCAATCGTCAGAGCGCGTGTTTTGACGTTCGCAATCACCTGGAAAGTTGCCGCTTGGCTTCCCTGTTCCATCGCTGCTTGTCGGCGTTCCGAACCGCGCCCCCAGAACACCGCAGCCCATTGCTGCCCAAGCGTTCCCCAGGTGGAAACCTCTTCGCCGTAATCGTCCTGCGAAGTGGTCGCACGCTGGAATGTAATGCGCTTGTCGCGGTTTCCAGCTTTCACTGAAGCCTCCGAAAGTCGCGCATCAGAAGCCAGGCACCTTCAGGCACACCGCCCATTTCACGCGCCTCATACCAGTGGCTCACGATCAAGAGAATGGCTTGCTTTAGCTTGCCGGGGACCTCGCTATAGCCCGACACGGCCACTACGCGCACCGCGTCCGATACCGCCCGAATTGTCGGCCAATCTTGATCCACCTTCAGGCGCAGTTCCGGCTCAAGCCCGATTGTTACCGCCTCAAAAACATCGGTCGAAAGCGTTTGTTCAACGCCGTCTTCGTCTAGATACCTGACGGAAGTAATCGAAATTACCGGCGCAACCGGCAGGCGCGTTGTGAAATCATCGCCGCGAAACTCGACGGTTTGCGCCCCCAGTTTGGTCCCGGTCCAATCTTCGACCGTTTCGCGCGCCCGCGTGATGTAATCAGATAGAAGGCTGTCTTCCGCTGTCCCGTCAATGCGCGTCTGCGCCTTCACATCATCGGTGGTCACGGGTTCACTGGCAGGGCCAGTTGTGACGGAAACGGGAAGCCAAGCCACGGCTTATTTGCCCTTCTTCGCGCTGGTCTTCTTCGGTTCCGCAATTTCCTCGGCGTAGCCAGCGTCAATGTAGTTCTGGCGTTCGCCTTCGGGAATGCCGGTGCCTTCTTCGCCTGGCGCGTGGCTAAAGCCATCGCCCGAAACGGACGTAAGCATCTTGATGCGCATTTGCTGCCTCACTGTCTTAGAAAGGGAGGGGGAGACGAAACCGCCTCCCCCAATTTCAACCCTCATGGATTAGGCCGCAGCCTGCGTCAGCTTCTTGACCGATTCAGCAAGCACCAGCTTGCCTTCGGTGCGCTTGAACGCCTTGAAGCCAATCTGGCCGTTCGCCGCATACAGTTCGTTGAGGCGCTGCATGGAAACACCAGCGCGGTCAGCGATCATGTAGTGCGAGAAGTCACCGAACAGGACGGACACGGCACCAGCAGCGGCGGCAGGCATCCCATCGGTCACCCGCACTGGACGGCCCAGCAGGCGGTCAGGTTCGCCGGCCTGAAGACCCGGCTGCCAGAGATACTGGCTGTCGCCGTCCTTCAGCTTGCGAATGATCTTCGCCGTGGCATCTTCCATCGTCCACACAGCCGAACCGCGATATTGCGGCTTGAGCGAGTGGTAGAGGTCGATCAGTTCGTCCGAAGTGATCGCAGCGGTGCCTGCGGCGGTCACACCGGCGGAAGCCTGCGTGGTAACGCCGGTCGGCTTGCCCGAACCGTTGCCGGTGAAGTAGGCGGTTTCCTCGGCTTCAGCAAAGCGACGGGCGAAGTTGCCGGTCAGGTAGCTGCCAATGTCGAAGAAGGCATCCTGAAGCAGTTCTTCCGACACCTTGACGATGGTGCCCAGCTTGTGAGCGCCCAGGACCACGCGGTTGAACGCGGCATCGCTTTCGGTGTAGGCGGCTTCTTCCGCCGTCCAAGCGGCATCGCCACGCGAGGACTCAACCGGAATGTTGCGGTCGGAACCCGTGGAAATGACGTTCGCAATCGAACGCATGACCGACAGCGGCTCCATCGCCATAACAAGCTGGGTTTCAAACTCTTCCGGGGTCAGATAACCGCCTTCGGAATCCGTGCCGACCTGAAGGGCACCGACGAACTCGCTGGTCAGGCCATTCTTGCCGAGGCGGACAAACTGCTCGAACGCATTGCCGTATGCCTTGGTGGCACGCGGGTTCGCGTTGCGATCTTCGCCTTCGATATTCGGCTTACCGTCGCCACCAGCAGGCTTAGCCATCGAGGCTTCGAGAACCTGCATCTGCTCTTCGCGCTCAATACGCTTGGACAGGGCAGCAATCTCGCTGTCAATCTTGTTCCACTTCTGCTCGTCTTCGGCAGAGAGCGGGGCATCACCGGCGGCATCCAGAATCTCGCGGGCCGCCGTGACTTCTTTTGCACGCTGGGCGCGCAGGTCACTGATATTCGCCATTTGTAAAACCTCATGTGTTTATGGCATGAAAAAGGGGCACCGAAGCGCCCCAAACGAATGGCCCGCAGGCCGGTTATGGTGAGAAGCTAGAGAGCCGCCCACTCATTCACTTGCTGGCGGCGGCGGAAAGCCGCGTTCGCCATGTCATGCTTTTCAACTTCGTCCTCTGGAGCGGAAAGTGCCGAAATCTCCGGCCCTTGTTCGCCAACCGGGGCAATTTCCGGCGCATTCTTGAAACGCGCCATAGCCGCCTTGATCGAGGCGGTTGCCTTAGCCTCTTTCTTGCCGGTGATTTCGTCCACGAAACCGAATGCCTTCGCCTCTTCCGCCGTGAACCACGTTTCCGCGTCCATCGCGGCAATAATGGTTTCATCGGTTTCGCCAGTGCGGTTGCGGTAAGTCGCAACAATTCCGTCGCGCAGCTTGTCCAGAACGCCCGCAGTCGCACGCAATTCCTCGGCATCGCCTATCGCAAGCGTCCAGGGGTTGTGGATCATGTAGAGCGCGTTCTCGGCCATGCGGACTTCATCGCCTGCGAGGGCAATAATCGACCCCATAGAGGCCGCGAGGCCGTCAATATGGGTCGTAATGGCCGCTGGATGGCGCTTGAGAGCGTTATAGATGGCGTTTCCGTCGAAAACCGACCCGCCGGGCGTATTTAGCCGCAGGTCGATATTCTGGACCTCCAGGGCGTTTATTTCGTCCACAAATTCCTTTGCAGTCACGCCCCACATGCCGATTTCGTCATAAATCAGGACTTCCGCCCTGTTTTCAGCCGCCTTGGCCGAAATGGAATACCAATTAGGCCGCGTCATTGGCAGCATCTCCGCTTGTTACGCCCGGTTGCAGCACATATTCGTCCAGCCCCGGAACCTTGTTGAAGTCCTCCAACTCGCGAACCTCGTTCCGGTTAAGCCAACCGGAGAGAATTGCCTTGTTGTAGGAGTCGAAACGGGCCGCAATGTCGCCCCGCAGAAGCGAGTTCACGTTGAACTTGCAAAAGTATTGCCCGCGCTCGCTGGGCAAGATCAGATCGCGCGTAATTGACTGCTCAATCCGGCGCAGCCACGGCCCAAGCGTGTAAACCACGAACTCGATGGACTGTTGCTCGATATTGGAGAAGGTGGCGCGCTCCAGATCGCCAATCATGTGCAACGGCACGCGGAAAACGCGGGCGATTTCCTGCAACTGGAAGCGGCGACTTTCCATAAACTGCGATTTGTCTGCATCGTGCGATAGCGGCTGAAATTCCATGCCAGCATCGAGCCAAAGCGTATTGCCATGTTCTGAACTGCCCGAATACGTCTCTGCAAAGTGCTTTTTCAGCAGTTTTAGGGCCTCTGGCCCCATTCCGGAGGCAGTTTTGACGACACCGGAAGGCAATGCCGCGTTTTTGTGCATGGATGCCGCCCGCTGTTCGCCTGCTATGGCAAGCGCAATCGCCTCGCGCGACACATCGACGGGCGGCAAACCAACGTATTTGTCGCTGCCCCAGCCACGGATGCGCCAGATTTTCTCGGCAGGAACGGGCGTGGAATCGCCGTCCACCTTGTAAAATACGCGCCCGCTGTTCTCATTGCGCCAGATTTGCACCTGCCAAGGCTCAATCGGCTCAACCGAACGGATGCGGCCCATGCCGTCGCGTTCAATCCAGTGGTAGGCCATGCCGCCCAAGCCAAGATTGACGCAGGCGGTTTCAAACATTTCCCCGCTGGTCATGAAATCGTTGGGGAGATCGTGCAGCACGGAATAAAGCGGGTGATCCACCGCCTTTTCCTTCCCGCCTTCCGGCAGGCGGCGATAGACGTTGACGGGAAGCTGGCCCACGCTCTCCGAAATGACTTTGACGCAAGCCATGACCGCAGAAACGCGAATTGCGTTGTTAGCCGTTACCGAAATACCGCTGGCGGTCTTCGTGGCCCATCCGGCCTCATACCAGTTGTCGTGGTCCTTCAGCGTAAATCCGAACATGGAACGCAGACGATCCATTAGGGTCATGCCGCGCTCTCCATTGCCATCAATTCATAAACCGAAACGGGTGCGCGAACATCGTTTGCCATTGCCGCCCCCATTGCCATTGCCAGTGCGATTGCCGCGTCGATCTTGTTCACTGACCGCGTCTTGGCCAGCCAGTGATTGCCCCACTTGTCCTCTTCGATTACCGCGCTCATCATCGCGGAAATCAGGACGGGGTTATTCTTCAGCCGCAACCGGCCCTCTAAAAGTGCGTCTTCAACCAACCGGATAGAACCCGGCATCCAAAGCCCTTCGCCGCCAGATTCCAGCGGCTTGCCCTTTTTTAATCCGCCTTGCGGATGTTCCACGAACTGAAGCGCAAGCCCCAGCTCGTTTACGTCTTCCTCGAACCGCTTGAATGCGAAGCGGTCATAGGCGACCATCTGCACATCGAAGTCGCGGTCGTATTCAGCCAATGTCTGCGCCACATGGCGGAACGAGACACTTTCACCTTGCGGCGCGTGTATGTGCCCCTGCCGCGACCAAACCGCATAAGGCAGCTTGTCGCGCAATTCCCGCGCCTGGAGCGTATCACCCGGCGTCCAGGCTTCAATCCAACCGTCGAAGGTAGGCTTGTTGTTCTCGTCCGTGCCGGTGCGGACAATCGCGCCAAGCGCGGTAATATCCCGGTTTTGCGACAGGTCCAGCCCAAGATAGACCTGCTCGCCGTGGTGTTCCTCGACCTCAAATTCCGCAATACACGGTTCCAGCGTCGCCCGCGTCATCCATGCCGTTTCTGCGTCCGTCCAGACGCAAAAGTGAAGCCGCAGGATGCCGTTCAAACTTCCCGGTAGCGCCTTCGCCTGTGCTACCGTCTCGGCAAGGTATTCCTCTGTGATCGTCACGCCCAGCAGCGGGTTCGCTTTGATCCAGCAAGTCGGATCGTTGAGCGGATCGTCGCCTTCGTCTAGCGCGCAAACGTAACTAAATGTCGTGTCATCAATGACGTTGCCCAAATAGGTCGGGTCCGTCACCGCGTCGATATTGCCAGCGGCCACCTTGACCGCGTGTTCATGTTCTTCCCATGCCACGCTGTTTCGGTCGCTACCGGAATTGGTAATCATAAACAGGAGTGGCTCGCGGCGGAACTTGAAGCCGCGCTCCAGCATTTCCAGAATCTTGCGATCCGGCAGTTCATGCACTTCGTCCGCCAGCACAAAGTAGGGGCGCGGGCCGGAGCCGGTCTTACCTGTGTCCCTCGACACCGGGCGGAAGAATGAACCGCTTTTGTGGTGCGCAATGTTGAACTCGCGCCCCATACCGCCCGCAAACTCCAAGCGGCTATTCAGCGCCGGAGCCGCCCGCACCATCTTGCAGGCATCCTGAAACAGAATTGCGGCCTGTTCCTTCTTTGCCGCCGCTGCGTAGATCTGCGCGCCAGATTCCCCGTCCGCAGTCATGCCGAACAGGCCGATGCCCCCAGCCATCGGGGACTTGCCATTCCCCTTGCCCTGCTCAATGTAAGCCCGACGAAAGCGCCGCGTCCCGTTCTCGCGCTTCCATCCAAACAGCGAACCAATGATAAAAGCCTGCGAAGGCTGCAACTCGAATGCCTGCCCCTCGAATTGGCCTTCCGACAACTTCAAGACGTTCTCAAAGAACTCGAATGCGTAGTCCGCTGCCGCGTGGTCAAACCAGATACCGTCCGTGCGCTTCATGTCGTCTAAATGACGCTGGCAGGCGTTACGAACGTGCGGACCCGCAACAATCTCGCCAGCAACAACCGCTTCGGCATAAGCCTTCGTTCGATCAATGAAAGAACTTGTCGGTTGGGTCTTCTTCTTCCCCATCCGGCACGCTCACTTTCGTTCGATCGGCAGGCGAACCGCCCATTTTACTAAGTATTGATTGCAGCATTGACAGCGCGGTAATGCCCACATCTTCACCTGAAAGGAGCCGCCCGCGAACTGATGATGCAATCTCCACTAGCGCGCGGTCGCTTTCGCCAAGCCAAGGCATTTCTTGCTTGAAATAAGCCCATGCCTTCACGCCATTCTTATCAAGAAATGCCGAAGGCTCGCCAAGGCTGCTAACTTTAGGTTCTTTCCGGGCCTTATGCCGTCCAGGATGAGAAACATCAGCTCCTGAAACCTTCGCCTTCCCAGCAGGAATACGGGGGTTTCCCATAGTTATCTCCATTCAGGCTATGAGCCTTAACTGCCCAAGCGGCCTGTCTGACTTTTCAAGATTGCACTTCCTGCATGAACATGCGGTATTTCGAGGAGAATGCTCGCCTCCAGCTGCAAGCGGAATGATGTGGTCTAACTCGGGCGCATTCGGTTCAAAGGTTCCGCGAAGCCGTTTTGGCGTTCTAATACCGCAGATATGACACCGCCAACCGTCTCGCTTTAAGACCTCCAGCGGATCGAAGTATTCCCTATTCAACCGCATCAGTCGCGCCCGCCGCATTGCGGATGAGCGGCGGTTGTTCACGCGGCGGCTACAATCTGTTGAGCAATAACGGTTCTGCGGGTGCGTGCCTTCAAACGCAGTGCCGCACTCTAAGCAATTTCGCTGCTCCGGTTCTGCCCCGCCATGACAAGCCGCCTGCCCACACTTAGCGGAACAATATTTAGGGCGAGTGGTGAACACACCGCATCGTAAACACGGCGTGGGAGGCTTACTCTTCTTGGGAACTCGTGAGGGGGCTACATAGCCCTTTTTATATCGTTCCCGGCTGCGAATTGAATCGCGCAGCTTTTTGCACGCCAGTGAACAACAACCCCGCCGTTGCCCCATCTGGCCACTCCGCCAGATAAAATCCCGCCCGCATTGCTTGCATTGCTTAATTCGATTAACGGCCATTTCAGCCGTGCCCTGAACTTCCAACTGGCAGCGTGCGTTTTTGAGTTCGCCGGCGGTGTCCAGCGGTCAGCTTCCAGAGATTCGACCACCCCCCTACCCGGCGGGCCACCCGTCCTCGCCTATCGTCACCCGCGCCTTGTGCCCGAACTCTTCCCGCGTCACCCTGTCGTGGCAGTCAGCGCAAAGGCAGCGTATGTTGTCGTCTGTATCTTCACCGCCCTTGGCAAGCGGCAGTATGTGGTCGGGCACGGTTGCGGCTGTTGTCCTGCCTTCAGCCTTGCAAATGCGGCAGAGCGGTTCGTTGGCCAGCCTGCGCTCACGTAGCTTCTGGCCTTTGCGCCCTCTTATCCGCTCACCCATGCCAATGCGGCTCAAATTCGATTGTCTGCGTCAGTATGCCGTCTTCAGTCACGAAGCTGGTGCACTGGTAGAAGTAACCCGCCTCGTATGTCTCAAGGAACTGTGCTTCGTTGGCGGGTAGGTCTTTATTCATTGTCCCGCTCCTGTTCGATTGCGTCCCGCTTGCGCTGTGACCGTGACCGCTTGGCGTGCCTTGCGTCAGGGATTACCTGTTGCGGTGTCTGCCGTGCTTCGATGGCGTAGGGGTTGCGGTTAGTCACCAGCCCCCTCGGTCAGCATTTTCTTAGTCGCGCAACGCTTGCACCACACCCGGTCGCCAAGCATTCCCTTGATGCTGAAATCATGCCCAACCACGCGGCAGATAATCCGATTGATAGCTTGCTCTGTCATCAAAACACCCACGTTGCCAATCCGACGAACGCACCGCCAGCAATAGCACCCGCGCAGAACATGCAGCGGCCTACCCAAAGGCGGATACTCTCTTCCCACTTGTCTAGGTCGATCATGGCAGGCTCCGTGATTAACCCCGCTGTGCAAGCCAGTGAGCGCACCAGCGGGGAGGCGGCAGGAGGATACCGCCTATCTCAAATAAGGGCCTCCCCTTGTGCCGTGGCAACAGAGGAGGAGGCCACACGCCGCGATCAACTCGGCGCGCCCCTTTGCGGGGGACATGGTATCCCGCCACGCGCAGCAGATGCTTCCGCCATGCTTAATGCTCTAGGCTGTAATGGTCTGCGGAAGATGTGGGTGGCGGGAAAGGGGTTGCGGGGCGAGTAGCCTAGCACGGCTTACAGTGCTCCCGTAGAAGCACCACCACTCACGCCCCGCAATTCTATCGCCCCGGCGCTGGGTTCGCACGCTCGTTAAAGCAATTGCGCCGGGGCTATCCTGGCAGGGGGCGGGCCGGAAACTAATCCGAACCCGCCATCCCTAGAACCGGGTTTCCCTGGCTCTGTGTACCTCTGAAACTGGTGCCCCAGCGTCCTACCGCCGGGGCCGGGAGCAACTCTCGAAAGAGCGGGTTAATCTCCCTTAAACTCTTGGTCATTTATTGCGCTCTGACCGAAGCGAGATTTAGGATCACCGCCTTTTGGTCGCAATTATGCATAATTCCCGATGGCACACTTTCAATTTAAAGTCAACCCTCAATATCCAAGTTTCATCGCAATGACGCTGGCGACGAAGCCCACCGTTGTTTTTGCCGCCTGTATCTGCTGCGCCGTGTTGTTCGCCAGCTTCGACCCCGCACGGCCTGCCGGTTCGTTGTGCCTCACTACGTTTTCGAAGATATCCCAGAACTGGCGTGGCACCAGCTTCTTGCGGAAAGCTATCTCGTCTGCCGCTTCCTGCCGCGTGTAACCCTCGCCGTGCGTAGAGGCCGCTATGCGCTCTCCATAGGCCGCTGTGAGCCTTGGGCTGCCCATACGCTCCCAAAACGTCTGACAGTCCGCTATGGCCCTGCAAGCGCCGTGATCGAAGCCCACGCCGCCTTCCTTCATCCACTTGGCAAGCACCGTGCTCTCCTGGTTGCGGTAGGTCATAACCTTCGTGTTCGTTTCGGTGTGCGTCACGAAGTCCCGATCCATGCCGCGCTTAAGCTGTTCAGGCGTGGGCAGGATGTTATCGTTGCTCGGGCTTAGTGCCTTGCTCTTGCCCTGCTTCCGCTTCTTCCTTGCCATTGTGTTTTCCTTCCCGTCCTAAGCTCGCTCGACTGCAACTTCGTCGAGTATCTTGCGTGATTTTGCGCTGGGAAAGCGGGATGCGTTCGCAACCGCTAAAGCCAGATCGGTGTCGAACGCTTCGACTGTGCCAAGCTGCTTCCGTAATTTGGCGACGATCTCGCTGCGAATATCGTTCGCCTCTTCCATCGTGAATTGGCTGGCACGACGAATGCTGAAGACGGTATCGAAAACGTGCGTCCATTCGGGCATTTCTCCAGCCCATTCGCCAATGACCAATTCAGTTAGATGCCCTGGTGAACCTGTTTCGCCTTGCGCCACGAGGAACGACAGTTTGTCTTCGTGATAAATCCGAACAGGACCAATGATGGCATCAGGGCCGGTAATGTGGCCCAGCACCGGATCGTCTTGCACGGCATAGGGCTTGTATGCCTTCTTCGGCTTGGCCTTGGTCTTCCGGTTGTGAACGATATTGAATTTCGGCTTCTCGGCCTTGATCGCCTCTCGCTCTGCATCCAACGCGGCTTCGCGTGTCGGGAACCGTTCAATCTCGACCTTGGCCACTTGGTCAAACCATCGCGAACCGTGAGCGTGCTGCTTCGTCCTGGCTGGCCATGACAGGCTGATGCCCACGTAGAGCAATTCGCCGTCTGCATCGAAATGACGATAGAGCGAGGTGGTCACGCCGACACCTCGAGAGGCTGGGTGCCCTGCGGCCCATTACAGGGGGTGCGTAGGTTTGTGCGCAAAATGGCGCGTGATTTAACGCGCTTTTGCGTAAAAACCTTCCCCCTGTAAGGGGCACGCCATTTTACGCCGCACTTCTTGCGTAAAATCTGCGTAAAATAGAAACGTGATTTAACGCACATTTTCAGGCATCCCAGGACGAGCATTTTCAGGTGCAAACAGGCCTTGCTTTTTCCGGCGCTGGATGGGGCACTGGTAATGGCTTTCGACGATCACGCCGTTCTTCCGCCATGCCGCCAGAACCTTTCGCGCCATCGCTTCGGACAGTTCTGCAATGTCCATGAGTAGGCATCCGGCCCACTTCCCGCTCTCTTTTGAGCCGCCCCGCGTGGAAAGGGTGTAGCGAGAGCCATCAGGCATCCCGCCCTCAATCTTGTCGAGAATGAGGGTAATCGTGTGCGTGGAAAGCCCGTCAAAGGCATCAGGCGGGGTCCAAGGCACCAGCGCGCCCACTTCATCGCCAGGACGGTCCTCGGTGCCATTGTCGAGCAACACGCCGACTTTCTGGAACCAGCGCGCCTGATTGGTCTTGAGAGACTGGTTGGCCTTCGCGTCGTCGTATCGGACGTATAGGTGGCGCTCTGCCTGATCCACGCCGAGCAGTTCCGCATCTTCCTGCGTCATGGGCATGAGCGTGGCGCTGATGCGGGTGGAATTGACGATAGCACCGCCACCACGGATCACATTGGCATCGCCCGCGCCGTTGCCTGCATATTTGACAGTGTGGTGGACGAGATAGACGACGCAGCCGGTGCGACGGGCGATCTCATCACGCCAGATTTTCATGCACCATTTGACTTCGCTGTTGTCGTTCTCATCCCCCTCGAAGGTTTCCGCGAATGGATCGACTATCAGCACGTCGATGCCGCGTTCCTCGATGTAGGCGCACAGGCTTTCGACAATGGGCGTGGTGCGGAATGTGCGACCATCGGGTGAGCGGCCGGCGACCACGATGTTCTCCGGTGCCGGGGTAATCTCAATCATGCCGCGCAGGTCTTGCGGGTCGTAATCCATCACGCGGCGCGCAGCAGCGAGGCGGCGGCGCTGTTCGTCCAGATCGTCCTCGACGTTGATGATCGCGGTCTTGCATGGGCGAACGGGGCGGAAACTGCCCCACGGCTCACCCTTGGCAAGCGTCATGGCGAGTTGCAGCGTGAACAGGGACTTTCCCGATCCACCGGGCGCGGCCAGCATGTGCGTGTAGCCCGACAGCATCACGCCGGGGATCAGCCAGGGGCGAGGCGGTATGTCGGCTTCATCGAAGTCGAACGCATCGACAAATTCGATTTCACGCGGCGCGGCGCTTTCGGCAGGCTCCGGCAATTCCACAATCGGCTCCCGGTCCTCGTCGCCCATTTCCTGCGCGTGTTCTTCGGTCCAGCCTGGGTCCTCCGTGTCGATGGGCGGCGGGGATGCGGCAGGCATTGAGGCGCGGCGTTCGGAGTAGAGCGCGCGGAATGCCGACTTGTGATCGCCGCCATGTTCAAAATGCACGAACAAGTCGTAGGCATCGCCGTAGCAACCGGCCTTGCAGGTCTGCCCGATGCGCGCGCCGGTATCGGAGCCGGAGAGGCTTACCCAGTGGTCTCCGAAGACGCGCGTGGCATAGGAGCCGCTTGTCTGGTTGGGAGAGCGCCAGTCGTCCGCATTGCGCAGGGAACGCTCGTAGCCATAGAGTTCCAGAAGCGTGTCAATCTTGTTGGCGCGGTTGAACTCGTCAATGATTTGCGCCCCTTCACGCGGCGGGGATGCAGCGCGGCGCTGTTCGGCTTCGGCGCGGATGCGTTGGCGCTCACGTTCATCGGCCTCACGCTTGCGGCGAATTTCCGCGACACCGACAGCGATAGGGCCGGTGGAGAGAGGCAGGCCGGGAGCATTCGTCCCGCTGGACTTGCGCGCATAGTAGAGCGGCTCGCCTTCCTCGCCGCGCAAGGCATCGCCGGTCTTGGCATGGGTGAGAGGGACGTTGGGGAGATAGACCGGCTGCGCAGCACGATCGAGCGCACGATCCATGATAACGTCCGCGCGGTCCATGAAATCGAAGAAGGCGTTTTGCGCATCGCACCAATGCTCGAAGCGCAGTGTGCGAGAGATCGGGATAACGATGCGCCAGCGCATGTCACCGGGCTTCGCGTGGGCACTGGAATAGATCAGCCAGGCGCTGTCACCCACAAACCCGCGCACCAGCTTCTCGATTTGCTCAAGCGTGTGGTCGCCGCCGTCAATGTCGCCGGTCAGGGCGACGTATTCACCCTTGTCTCGCTGCTTGGCGTGTTCACGCGCGCCGTAGTCGCAGTAGAGCGAGGGGATGAACGCAGGGCCTTCACCCTTCGGCTTGCTCTCCGGCTGCATGGTGAAGATCGAGGCCAGCGAGAGTGTGTCGTAATCCTCGCCGGTTTCGATATGCGTGTCGAACATGCCGCCGAAAGTGACGACAGGCCAATGGTTCCACTCCGGCCCGATACGCCCGATCAGGGAGGGATTGTCGTTCGCGCTCATGCGGCTTTCTCCGGCAACCAGCCATCGCTGCGCATAATCGCAAGCATGGCTTCACGTTCGGCGGGGTCGTCCTGCGACATGGCAATATCGAACAGGACGCGGGTGAGTGTGTCGTTCAGGCTTTCGGCTTCACGCGGCACGGCGAACCTCCGCCACCGGGAAGCCCTGTTCGCGCAGCCAGTTCAGCGCGTCATAGGGGTCGAAGAAACATGCGGCGGGGATGCCAAGTTGCACACAGCGGTTGCCGAACTCGATTTGATTGCGGGACAAAGCACCAGGACGACCGCCCTTCGTGTATCCCTTCATCTCGATGAAAGCGGGGAGAGGACCGCGCCAAAGGCAAGTCAGGTCGAACACCCCGGCGCGGATGCCTTCAGCCTTTGCCTTGCGGGGATTGCGCTTCCCGGCGTTGGCGTTGGCGAAGATCATCACGCGGGGGGCGAACATATGGGCGAGGCGCAGCAGCGTGGTTTGCCGCTGCAACTCGGTCCAGTCCTTCCGCTTGTCGGGCGGCTGCACGAAAAACTCCGGTTCGGGATCGAGGGGAGTTTCCAGCGCAGACCAGTCCACCGCGTTCACTGCGCCGCCCTCTTGCGCTTTTCGTTTTCGAGAAGCTGGATCACTTCGGTTGCAGGCACCCCGTAGGAGCGCGACAGGCTTTCCACGTTCAACCCGTCGAGGTTTTCGCGGAAGATGATGACCTGCATGAGCGCGGCGCGGTTATGCGCCTTGCTCACCTGCTTGCTGCCGAATTGCCGGGAACGGAAAGCCAAGCGCCCCTCCTATGGATCAAAAAGGAATATCGTCGTCCAGGTCGTCGTAGTTTTGCTGCGACGCTGGCGATGACGTTGGTGATGGAGTGGGGCTTGGCGTGGGGGTGCCGTAGCTACCCCCACCACCGTCGCGCTTGCTGTCGAGCATGACGAGCGTTCCGTTGAAGCCGCGCAAGACGACTTCGGTGGAATAGCGGTCCTGCCCGTTCTGGTCCTGCCACTTGCGGGTCTGCAACTGCCCCTCGATGTAGACCTTGGAGCCTTTCTTGAGGTAGTTTTCGCAGACGTTCACCAGCCCTTCGGAGAACACGGCAACGGTGTGCCATTCCGTGCGTTCCTGCTTCTCGCCGGTGTTGCGGTCCTTCCACGTTTCAGAGGTGGCTATCCGCATGTTGCAGACCTTGCCGCCGTTCTGGAATGAGCGAACTTCAGGATCAGCGCCGAGATTGCCGATCAGTTGCACCTTGTTGAGCGAGGCCATTATTCAGCACCTTCCGTTGCAAAGGGGTCGTCTTCCGTTTCCGGTTCAGACGGGGAGAAAGAGGACCGCTTGGCTTCCAGCGCAGCGACAGCTTCCGCGTGAAGGTCCGGCAGATCGCGTTGCAGGTCGTCGAGCAGTCCGCTCTTGCTGGCTGCGTATTCGTCCAGCTTTTCGAGAGACGGCGCGCGGTCGATGTTGGCGATGAACGTCCGGCCTGCCTTTTCGGCGGCGGCGGTCGTGTCCTGCGCCTGGGGAACGTCCTTCAGCGGCTTGACCGTATAGGGAGCGCGCTTGGCGCGGGTTTCGGTCAGGGCCATAACCTGCGGGCTGTCGATGCCGGTCATGTGGCTGATGCGAATGCCGCCGACTTCCATACCGCCCCACTTCACCTTGGGATCGCGGTAAATGGTCATGGACTGGCCAGCGTATTTCGACGCATCGGCACCCCAGACTTTCACCATGACGCGGCGCATCGACTTGCAGGGGCGGAAAGGCTTGCCGTTGTCGCCTTCAAAGAAGACGTTGACCGGCTGCTCCGCGTTGCCTTCATTGCCGGTGACGCGGGTAATCGTGATCGTGCGCGGGCCACCGATCAGATCGTCGGCATTTATTTGGTCGCTTTTCGGGGCGATGGTTTGAGACATATCCACTTTCTTTCTCCTGTGCGTGGCCGGGGCTTGATTGCCTGCGTGGCCGTTGGTCGTCAGATCACCATTTCCTCTTCGATCCGGCGTTCTGTCGGGTGGTATCCACGCGCCTTCACGGCTTCATGGAAGTCGTCGATGACCTCGCTGATGCGGGCCTCGAACTTGCTGGCTGCGTCGATAATCGCGTCCTGAATTTTCGGATCGGCTTCGACGCGGATCACGGCCATCGGCAGACCGCCGGAATAGCTGATGAAGTCGCACCACTTGCGCCCGGTAACGAGCATCTGGTCCTGCACTTGCAGCATGTATTCTTCGGGGATCGTGGAGGTGCCGGTGTATTCCTCGACGATGGTCTGCACCTGGTATTTCTGGCAGCGCGACTTGCATTCAATCATGCCGTCTTCGCCAACCACCCCGTCAGGCGAGCATCCGCGCTTGAAGCCCCACTTGTCGTTGGTGACAAAGCCGACTTCCCGCGCTTCGGCGTAGCGTTCGGAATACAGGGCGCGGGCGAGTATTTCGTCCTCATGCCCGCGCAGCATCGCGTCAGAGATATACTGCGGTTCGACGTATTGCGTGATGCGTTGTGCGGCGAGTTCCCAGAGGTGGGCGCGCGTCTTCACGTTGTCCGCGATTTTGAGCGTCGGCGTGAGGATCAATTTGATCTCGGACGAGGTGAGCAGACCGCAACGGGCTTGGTGCCACTCGTCAGAACCTTGGATCAGGTCGTCGTGATAGGTGATGGTCACGCCGCTTCCCTCCGACGCTGCGAGGCAAGCCGCTCCTGGTCGAGCCGCCAGAGAAATTCCTTGTTCGCCTTTTCCAGATCGTTCGCCGCGTCGGTCGGGTAGTAGGTTTCCTCAAGACGGCACGGTTCGTCCTCGACAGGCTCAAGGGAAGCGAGGTAGGCAGCGCGCATTTTCTCGATTGTGCGGATCGTGGGCGGGTGACGAAACTCGCCCTTCACGGCGCGCAAGACGCGCTCCGGGCAGTCCATGTAGGTGACGAGCACCTTGGCCATTGCATACGCGCCCGCGTGGGCAGCTTCGGGTAGATCAGAGGCCATCAGGCAACTCCCTTGATAATAAGATAAAGGATGGCCCACAGCGCAATGCCGAGGACAGGCAGGACGACGAACCAGACAGCGACGTTGAACCAGTCGATGCGCCGGGGTGCGGGTTCAGCTTGCAGCCATTCGGCTTCGGGAAGGCGGGTCATGCTGCCACCTCGTCAATCTTGGCGGGTGAGCGCAGCGACAGAATGTATTCCTCGCCTTGAACGATCAGCGTTTCGGTGCGGGTGATTTCCACCTCCGGCCCAACAAACTTGCGCTTGTCCTGCACGCTTGAGAGCATCCCCACGAGCAGTTGCATCCCGAGGTCTTTGTGTTGCTTCTTGGCGCTGCGCTCACCCCAAAGCTGGCCCCACAAAAAACCGGCGAAGGCACCAATGCCCCAAAGTTCGAGGCCGCTCATGCTGCACCTCGCAGCGCCGTAACCTTGGTATCCAGCGTCACCCGTTCGCAGTCCGATATTTCACGGCCAGCGGGGGAGTCCTTGTGGTGCGCAGCGGCCTTCGCGTTCAGGTATTCGCGGTAGGCTTCCTCTATGTCGTCATGGTCGATGCCCTGCGGCACCTGGACGATTGCACGATCTACCGGCAGCAGCAGAGACAGCAGTTCGTCGGGAATGACGCCCACCAGCTTGCCCAGCGCGCTAACCGGCATTTCAGCGGTCGCGCCGTTGTGGCCCGCGTAGTTGCGCAGCGTATTGTAGGGAATGTCGGCATCGAGGCTGATTGCCTTGAGCGTCAGCCCGTTGCGCTGGGCAATGCGGAAGATGCGCTCCTGCGTTGCCGTAATCTGGTCACCGTGCGCCATGATTTGGTTGACCCTCCTGCGTATCAGTGGACGAATGAAAGGAGCGAGAAACAGAACCGGGCGATGCGAGGCTATTGGAGCCATCGCCGCCCGCGTTGTCGCTGGATTGGAAAAGACTGCCGGGAGTTGTGACACCCCCGGCAGCAGGTTGCCGCGCACTGGGAGTCAAAGTTCGCGCGGGGTTTCGGATGTAGTCGCCCCATTGGGTGGCCATCGCAGCGGCAACGCCAGCGTAGGTGCGCGACCGCTCTTTCCAGCGATCAGGTCCGGGGGGCATCTTGTGGACCTTGGGTTCGCGCCCTTCGACAATATCAGTGGGGACAAGCGCAGGAAGGTTTTTGGTCCAGAAGCAAGTGCGCTTCACTTCGCCATGGCCATACTGCCAAGGCTGGAGAGTGAAGTCGGGCTTGCGAATGCGGCTCGAAATGATCGAAACCGGGTTCTCAAGAGCAATGTGCGGAATAGGCGCGTCAAGCAGCTTGCGGACAAACTCCAGAGCCTCCGCTTGTTCCTCGCGCTTGTCCTTAAACCAGCGCGCACCGCTTACCGCCAGATGGGTGCAGGGCGGGTGAGCAATCAGCAAGTCCCAGCCCTGCCCAAGCAGAGGCAGAACATCACCCTGGATATGCCAGCGCGGATCACCCTCGGTCGGCAGCAGGTCACAGGACCATGCATTGAAGCCACGGGCGCGGAAGGCATCACGGACGGTTGCCGAATATTCGCAGGCTACGAGGACGCGCATCTACCCCACCCCGTTATCGTTCACGGCGCGCACGATGCGCTGCCAGTGAAAGGGAATGCGTTGACCGGAGAGGACGGCGATCATGCGATTGACTCCGGCGCGCCTGTCGTCATGGTGACGGCATGGAAGTCGGACTTGGTATCGCTGCGCTCGTGCTGGCTGTGGTCGGTCCCATTGGAGCGCTCGCTTTCCGAAATGAGAGCAAGTGGAAGGTCGTTCACGATCTCTCGCTGCGATCCCTCAAAGCCGCTATTGTGCTTTCTGGTTGGATTGGGATGGGCCTCTTCTACGCGTGGCTGTTCCCAGAGCATGTTGAAGCGCTCCTGCGCGGCTTCGGCATCATGTTCGCCGCGTCCATGGCAGGCTTGGTGCTTCTGTCGGTCGCTGACTGGCTGCGAAAGCCATAGCCCCACGGCAGCGTTGGTGCTCAAACTTACAGCGAGCACGATACCGCATGCCCACACCAGCGGCGCAGGCGGCCGAATATGAGATGGCGCGTGGAAGTGAACGGCTGGCTTCATGCTGCGATGCTCCCCGACCGCCCTGCCTCAATCTTCGAGATGATCTGTTGAACGAACTGCCTCGTCACGCCGAACCTGCTGCCGATGGCCGCATAAGTCGCACCCTTGGCGCGCATCCGGACCATTTCAGCTTCGCGATTGACGATCAGTTCGAACGGGATGGCACCACGATCTCTAACAATCTCAATGAACGCCAAGAGTTCGGGCGCTGGCTTGAACCATTCCGTGGGACCGGCGCACAAGTAACCCCGATCAGTCGGGATGAATTCGGCGACGGTCCGGTGTTCAGCGAACTTCTCTTGGATGTTCCGTTCGTCCCACGGCCCCCCCGGCGCTTCGGCAAGAAGGTCCATCGCTATGTGGCAGTCCGCCTGCAATTGCTTGAGGCGCAATCTTGGCGCGTCCGAGGAACCAATTTTGATTGGCCCATTCATGTCGGCAGGCTTGATGAAATAAACCCGCTTCATGCTGCTGCATTCACGCTCTGCGCCAGCGTCTCGTATGACACCGGCTTGCCCTTCGCTTCCGCTATGGAAACGATGGCGGTCCAGTATTTGGCGGGGATCGAGCGTCCCGGCAGCGCCCACGAGCGGGCAGTAACCTGCGCCACGTCGATGCCGCGATTGACGAGTTCAGCTTGCACCGCATGGGGGCCGCCAAGGCTATCGAGGATTGTCTTGTGATCCATAATGACGCGACGCTACCAAACATAGCGCATCATGGCAACATGAAATGTAGCGCAGCAACACATAAAATGTTGCCTATGGACGAAATGGACCTCGATTCGCCTGGCGGGCGTTTAAGATGGGCGCGCGAACAAGCGGGCTTTGCGACAGCAACCGATTTCGCAAAGAGGTTCGGCTACAATGCCACCAGCTACCGGGCGTATGAGAACAACCAGAACGGCTTTTCTCGTAAGGCTCATGAACTAGCGGACAGGCTCAATGTGTCTGCCCGGTGGTTGCTGGAAGGCGGCGACCTTGACCGAGCGGACGACGCGCCTCTTGAGGCGCAGGCTCGCGAAATGGGCCTTGCCCTCGTGCCCGAATTAGAACTGGGCTACAGCATGGGCGGAGGCTCGATATTCAGCGATTACCGCCAGATCGGATTTGTCCCGTTCCATCGGGAGTGGCTTCGCGCCTTTATGCGCGGCACGTTTGCCGATCTATTTGTTGCGCGCGGGGAAGGCGACAGCATGATGCCGACACTGCTGGACGGTGACATTGTGCTGATCGACACGTCGCAAAAGACAATCGACAAGCAGGACCGCATCTGGGCGATATCCTATGGCGATCTGGGCATGATTAAGCGCATTCGTCGCCAGCCCAACGGGATCTATCGCATCACATCGGATAACCCCATCGTTGAAGCGATCGAGGTTGCTGACGATGAGATGTATGTCGTCGGGCGCGTCGTCTGGGTCGGGAGGACAATGTGAACTGGATGCAGCGCGCGATACTCATAGCCGTTGGGGCGCTGCTCGTTTTCGGCGGCATGAACTGGCTCTCCATCGGCTCCATCACCATCGGCACCGCAATGCTTTGGTTCGCCGCCAGTAAGGCCGAAGCCAACAAAGCGTAGCGCCGCGCTACATTTCATGTTGACGCGCTACAATTCATAGCTTAGAACCGTCCCCATCAGGAGGCGGTGATCGTCTCCGCAGATGGAGACGACAGATGGCATCGCCAAGATATGCGCTGCACCAAAGCTACTCCGCAAGACTGCGCCCGTGGCAAGTTTACGATAAAGAAGAGATGCGTGTTGTTTCTTCGCACGACCTACGCAGCGCGGCTGTACGCAAAGTTGCCTTTCTTAATGCCGAAATTGACAAGCTAACTTTAGCGCGCGGTGCTCTCGCGACGATTGTCGCAGAGCCAGATTGCTGCGCTGCCTCCAAAGACATTGCTGGTCACGCCTTGCGCAAGATCGCGAGCATAAACGCCGACAGCAATTCACCTGCGGGAGAACCCGTATGACCGCCTACGCCACCCTCACCGAGGCAGAACCAGCACTGGCCGAGCACCCGCATAACGGAACGCTCTATATCCAATTCGCTGAAAGCCCAAGCGCCCACGGTGGCGAGTGCATTCGCAAGTGGTCGCGGCAACCGTTCGATGGCGCGCTAAAGTTCGAATGCCTGACATATCAAGCCAATCCCCAAGATACGGATGATATGTCACCTAGGCTCAGCGGCGCGAAAGACCTTTCGCCCGTGGATATTCGGAGGGCCGTATGAGCAAACACCCTGAACAATTCACCGTCGAGGCATGGAGTGCCAATGCCATCGCATTCATCGAAGATCAGGGCCTCACTCGCGAGTTTAGCGACTGGTGCGGCGGTTGGCCGTGTCCGGTTGATCCGAAGTTGGTTGCGGCTGCGCCAGAGCTTTTGGAATTGCTGGAGAAGGCATCTCTGTTTGTTGGCTGGGCTTATACGCGCCAACAGGTTGTCGCGGGCGTTCATGCCGAAGAACTGGTCGATGCGATTGATGCAGCCATCGCTAAGGCGCGAGGTGCAGCATGACCGCTCACACCCCAATCAACACCACCACGGCCCGCCCGTCCACGCTGGCACTCTCGCTTGCCGTTCTTGGCATCCCTGCCGCCCCTGTAGAGACGGACGAAGCCGAGGCGCTGTATATCCGCGCTGCTGGTGAAAAGGTCCGCTTGGCCCGCGCTATCGAGACAGGCGGCATTGCCAAGGCCCGCGCAACGAAGCTGGCAGCGATGCTGGAAAACGCGGTGGAGGACGATCACCAGTGCTTCGGCAAGCCCGTAGGTCGGTCACCGGTAATCAACGGCCCCAACTGGCAGCTATCCGGCACTCACCGTTTCCTGCGCGATTACGGCGCTGCGATTGATGCTGTCTGCACGACTGCCTGCCGGATTGAGAATGAAAACAGGGAGGCCGCGGGATGGACTTTCTTGAACTAGCTGAACGCGTCGAGACACTGGAATCTCCAGATAAAGATACGCCTGAAAATCTCGAACTGCGGCGCGTTATTCACACAGCTTGCGCAGACTACGATTGCGGCGACGATGAACTGCCCGACTATCTCAATTCCCTAGATGCAGCGTTTGAGTTGGCGGGGGACGGGTTTGGTTCACTGATCGCTGGTTCATTTCCCGATGGCGAGCGTGGTTATGTCTGCCGTGTCGCTGGTTGCGATGCAGAGGCTCCCACTCGCGCACAAGCTGTTACCGCTGCCGCCCTTCGCGCACTGGCTGGAAAGAAGATGATCCGGACAACGTGGGAAGCATACCGCAAAGCCAAGGAACCCCAACAATGACCCGCGAACAACCCCCCGAAGGCTGGACGAGCTGCGCGGCCTACGTTGGTTGGGAAGCCACGCACCGCGACTTCGACGCTTCGTATGAAGGGCCGGAAGATGGATGGGTCGGCAACGGCCTTTCCGCATGGGGCAAGACGGAAGCCGATGTGCTTGCCGAGATTGCCGAGATCGAAGCCACTCACCCGCATTTCGAGGAGCGCGCAGCATGACCCAAGCAGAAGCCAATGGCTGCGAAGTGACGAACCCCATGCGGGCACATGAGGAACTGCAAGGCAGCGACTTCTTGATGGTCCGCGCCTGTGGGCAGTGCCTGTGGGATGAACTCAAGGCCGAGCGCGCATCCACAGAAG
>MDTG01030517.1_pt1 | contig 34704 bp, 3 predicted proteins | sample 811421 | NCBI WGS metagenome assembly MDTG01 (sample SAMN05326645, study PRJNA326480) | marine metagenome | isolation source: seawater | place: Pacific Ocean: South East | collected 2011
ACGACCGGGCGATCTCGCACCGCTCGCCGATGCGATCGCGGCCCAGGCCGCCGCCACGCCCGCGGCCCTTGCGGTGGTCGATGCCGCGACCGGGGATCGGGTGGACTATCAGGGCCTCGTCGCCCGCGCCGGCCGCCGCGCGGCCGCCCTTCAGCGCGCCGGTGCCGGCCCCGAAACCGTGATCGGCCTTGCCCATCCGCCGGGGGTCGAGGCCGTGGTCTCGCGGCTCGCGGTCTCGATGGCGGGCGCCGCCTGGCTGCCGCTCGATCCCGAGGATCCCCCTGCCCGCCGGGCGGCGATGCGCGATCAGGCCCGCCCCCTGCTGGTGCTGGACGACCAGTCGGCCCGCGCCCTCGACCTGACCGTTGCCGCCGATGCCCGGCCGGCAGCACGGCCGGTTCATCCCGAACAACTCGCCTATCTGCTGTTCACCTCGGGCTCGACCGGCACGCCCAAGCCGGTCGCCGTGCCGCACCGGGCCCTGGCCATGCACATGGCCTGGATGGGCCGGCGCTACCCGCTCGGCCCCGACGACGTCGTCCTGCAGAAGACCCCGGCCGGTTTCGACGCCTCGATCTGGGAGTTTCTGGCGCCGCTGATGGCCGGCGCGCGGCTGGTGCTGGCGCCAGCCGGCAGCCATCGCGACCCTGAGATGATCGGGCGCCTTTGCGCAGATCACGGTGCCACCATCCTGCAGGCCACGCCGACCCTGATCGACGCGCTGGCCGCGAGCGGGGCGCTCGCCCGTGCCAGCCGGCTGCGCCGCCTGTTCGCGGGCGGCGAGATCCTGGGCCCCGCGACAATCGCCGCCGCCCGGGCGGCCCTCCCCGCCGATGCCGCCCTGATCAATCTCTACGGCCCCACGGAATGCTGTATCGACGCCTCGGCCGCCGACATCCCGGCGGATCTGCAGGGGGCGGCGCCGCTGGGCGATCCGGTCGACGGCGCCAGCCTGCAGGTGATCGATGCCGCGGGCGACCCGGTCGGCCCGGGGGTCGCCGGTGAACTCGCCATCGGCGGCCTGGCCGTCGGCCGTGGCTATCACGGCGATCCGGTGCGCACCGCGCTCGCCTTCCGCCCCGACCCCGAGGCGGAGATGCCGGGCGCCCGCCGCTATCTGACCGGCGATCGCGTCCGCCGCACGGAACGGGATGCCCTGCTGGCGCTGGGCCGGATCGACGGCCAGATCAAGCTGGGCGGCCGGCGGATCGAACCGGGCGAGATCGAAGCCGCGCTGATGGCCCATCCCGCCATCGCCCAGGCGGGCGCAGCCCTGCTGCCGGCGACCGACGGCGCCGCCCCCCGGCTCGGCGCCTGCATCGTGCTCCGCCCCGGCCATCCTGCCCCGGCCTCCGACGAGCTGCGCCGCCATCTGGCGGCCCGCCTGCCCGCCGTGCTCCACCCTGCGATCGTTACCACCGCCGATCGCCTGCCGCTGTCGCGTTCCGGCAAGCTCGACCGCCGCGCCCTTGGCCAGGCGATGGCCGGGGAGGCACCGGCCACCGCCGCCCGCGCCCGCCTCGATGGCCCGCTTCAGGCCGAAATCGCCGCGATCTGGGCCGAGGTGCTCGACCTGCCGATGCCCGGATCCGGCGCGGATTTCTTCGCCCTCGGCGGCCATTCGCTGAAGGCCATGCAGGTAGCGACGCGGCTGCGCGCGGTGTTCGATGTCGAAATCGGCCTGGAAGAGCTGTTCGACCATCCCCGCCTCGACGATCTGGCAGCACTCGTCGCCGCCCGGCGCCGGGATGCCCCTGCGGCCCCCGGCCCCGTGCTCGACATCCTGCCGGTCCCGGCCAGCAGCCTGCGCCCGCTGTCGTTCGCGCAGGAGCGGATCTGGTTTCTGGCCCAGTGGCCGGACGGCGCCGTCGCCTACAATATGGCGATGGCGGTCCGCATCGACGGCCCGCTCGACGTCGCAGCCTTTGCCGAGGCCGCGGCCGTGCTGCCCGATCGCCATCCGATGCTGCGCACCTGCTTCGCAGCCCCCGACGGCGTGCCGCTTCAGCGGGTCGATCCCGAGGCGCGGCTGCTGCTCACGACCCGCGATCTCAGGGATCTCGATCCCGTGGCGCGCGATGCGGCGGTGACCGAGGCCGCCGCCCGCGACGCCGCCACGCCATTCGATCTGACCCGGGCACCGCTGGTGCGGCTGACCCTGCTGCGGCTGGCCGATGACGCCCATGTCCTGCTGGTCAACCTGCACCACATCGCCGGCGACGGCTGGTCGGGGCAGATCGTGCTGGAAGAGCTGACCGCCCTTTACGCGACCCGGATCGGCGCCGGTCCCGATCTGCCGCCGGCGCCCGCGCTCACCTATGCCGATGTCGCCGACTGGCAGCGCCGCCGGCTGAACGATGCCGAAGCCCGCCGCCAGCTGGACCATTGGCGGGGCGTACTCACCGACCCGCCGGTGCTGGATCTGCCGACCGACCGGCCGCGGCCGCCGGTGGTCTCGTCGGGGGGCGGCTGCCTTGTCCGCGATCTGCCCGCGGATCTGCCGGACGATCTCCGCAGGCTTGCCGCCGCTGCCGGTGGTACCCCCTTCATGGTGATGACCGCCCTGTTCGGCCTGCTGCTCGGCCGCATGGCCGGCCAGGACGAGGTCGTGATCGGCACGCCGGTGACCAACCGCCCGGACCGGCGGCTGGAGGATCTGGTCGGCTTCTTCACCAACCCCCTGCCGCTCAGGCTGGATCTGAGGGCCGCCGATCTTCCCGCCCTGCTCTCCCGCACCCGCGCCACCTGCCTCGCCGCCTTCGACCATCCGGACCTGCCCTTCGAGCGCCTGGTCGATGCCTTCGCGCCCGAACGCAGCCTGGCCCATACGCCGCTCTTCCAGGTGATGCTGGCCTGGCAGCTGGCCGGCGCCAGCCGGCTGGAACTGCCGGGGCTTGCCGTCAGCCGGCTTGCCCCCGCCTTCACCGCAGCCAAATTCGACCTGATGCTTTCGGTCGAAGAGACCGGCCGGTCGATGTCCTGGCGCTTCGACTATCGCGCCGAGCTGTTCGAGCCCGAGACGATCGCCCTGATCGCCGACCGGCTCACCGCCCTGATCCGCGCCGCCGCCCGCCATCCCGCAGCGCGTCTGCCGGAACTCTTCGAAGCCCCGGTTCCGACAGTGCCGGCGTCCCCCGCCTCCGCATCCGATGTCGTCGACCTCATCCTCGCCCGTCTCGACGCCGATCCCGGCCGGATCGCGCTGGTCGATGCGGCCACGGGCATCAGCCTCACCGCCGCAGAACTGGCAGCCCGCGCCCGCCGCCGCGCGGCGGGGCTGGTCGCGGCCGGCATCGGCCCCGATCGCATCGTCGCCCTCGCCCATCCCCGCGGGGCCGAGCTGGTGGTGTCGATGCTGGCAGTGGCGATTGCCGGCGGTGCCTGGCTCGCCCTCGACGAGGACGAGCCCGAGGCGCGCCGGGCGCTGATCCTGGCGACCGCCGCCCCCGATCTGGTGCTGGATGCCCACGGCGCCACCCGGATCGATGCCGCCGCCGGCGATCATCCGCTGCCGGCCGGCGCCCGCCATCCCGACCGGCTGGCCTATCTGCTGTTCACCTCGGGCTCCACCGGCACGCCCAAGCCGGTGGCCGTGCCGCACCGCGCGCTCGCCCGGCACATGGCCTGGATGAACCGCAGCTTCCCGCTCGACGCCGCAGATGCCGTGCTTCAGAAGACGCCCACCGGCTTCGACGCCTCGGTCTGGGAATTCCAGGCGCCGCTGATGACCGGCGCCCGGCTGGTGCTGGCCCCCTCGGGCAGCCATCGCGCGCCCGAGACCCTGGGCAGGCTGCTCGACGCCCATGGCATCACCATCCTTCAGGCGACACCGACCCTGGTCGATGCGCTGGCCGCCACCGGCGCCCTGGCCAGCGGCAGGCGGCTGCGCCGGCTGTTCATCGGCGGCGAAGCGCTGGGTACCCCCACCATTCGCGCCGCGCGCGCCGTGCTGCCGGCCGGCTGCGCGATCATCAACCTCTACGGCCCCACCGAATGCTGCATCGATGCCACCGCCTGGGTCGCGGACGGTCTGCCCGCGGCGGGCACGGCGCCGCTGGGTGCGGCGATCGACGGCGTGCATCTCGTGGTGCTCGACCGCACCGGCCGTCCCGTCCCGTCCGGCCTGCCGGGCGAACTCGCCATCGGCGGCGAGACCGTCGGCCGCGGCTATCACGGCGATCCGGTGCGCACCGCGCTCGCCTTTCGTCCCGACCCGGCGGCCCCCCGCCCCGGTGCCCGCTGCTATCTGACCGGCGATCGGGTGCTGGTCGATGCCCGGGGCCGGCTGCGCTATCAGGGCCGGATCGACGCCCAGATGAAACTCCGCGGCCAGCGGATCGAGCCGGGCGAAATCGAAGCGGTGCTGAGCGCCCATCCCGCCATCGCCCGCGCCGGGGTGACGGTGATCAGCGCCGAGGGCGGCGAGACCCTGGTCGCCTGGCTGGCCTGCCATCCGGGGCAGGCGCTGCCTGCGGCCGATGTGCTCCGCCGCCATGTCGCCCGGCATCTGCCGATCCACATGATCCCGGCGCGCTTCGTCGCGACCGACAGCCTGCCGCTCACCGCTTCGGGCAAGCTCGACCGCCGGGCGCTGACCGCCCGGCCGCTGCCCGCGGCTGACCGCCCTGCCGGCGGCGATGCCCCGGTCAGCCCGGTCGAGATCCTGATTGCAGAGATCTGGGCCGAGGTGCTGGACCGGCCGGCCATCGCGCGCAGCGACGATTTCTTCGCCCTCGGCGGCCACTCGCTCAAGGCCGTGCGCATGCTCGCCCGGCTGAACGAGGCGCTGCCGGTGGAGGTGCCGCTGCGCACCGTGTTCGAAAACCCGACCGTGGCGACGCTTGCCGCCGCCCTGGGCGCCCTGACCGATGCGGCACTGGCCGGAGATGACGATCTCGCCGCCCTGCTGGCCGAAATCGAGGCACTCCCCGAGGTAGATGGGTCCGAAGTAGATGGGCCCGGAACAGATGGGCCCGAGGCCGAAACCTTTCCGGATACCGCCGCCCAATGAGCACGCTCCCGCCCGATACGCCTGCCGGCCGCAGCCTGCTTGACCGCATGGCCGCCCTCAGCCCCGCCCAGCGCGCGGCGCTGAAGCAGCGTCTGGCGGCCCGCGACGGGGCTCCGGCAGCACCTGCGACGGCTGTCGCTGCGGAGACATGGCCCGAGGTCGGCGCACAGGCCCCGCTTTCCCCCGCCCAGGCGCGCTTCCTGTTTCTGGCCGAAGACGAGGCGGGCGATGCCCAGGCCATGTCGCTGATGCTGCGCATCGACGGCCCGCTCGATGCCGACCGGCTGGCGGCGGCGGTCTCGGACGTCGTCACTGCCCAGGCGGCGCTGCGCTGCCGGATCCTGAAAACCGCCCGGGGCCCGGTGCAGGAGGTGCTGCCCGCCCCCGCACCGGCCGAGGCATTGCCGGTCGTCCATGTCTGGCCGGCGGAGGATGCCGACGCCGCCCTGGTTGCGGCGGGCCTCGCCCTCGGCCGCGAGGGCTTCGATCTCGCTGCCGGCCCGCTCGCCCGCTTCCGCCTGTTCCGCTGTGCGCCGGATCTGCACGGGCTGGGGGTGGTGCTGCATCACATCGTGGCCGATGGCTGGTCGGCCGGGCTTTGCCTCGCCCTGATTCAGGACGCCTATGCCCGGCGGATGGCCGGCCGGCCACCGGCGCCGCCGCCTGCGCGTTCCGCCTTCGACGAAGCCCGGCGTCTGGCCGATCTGGCAGCCGGCGAAGCACACCACCGCCGTCTCGACCGGTGGGTCGACCGTCTGGCCGGCGCGCCGCTGCGGCTGATGCTGGATGGCGGGCCGGGAGAGCCGGGCCCCGCCCGGCATCTGCCCTTCCGGATCAGCCCCGCGCGGACGGAAGCCCTGGCCGGTCTCAGCCGGCGCGTGCCCGGCGCCACGGTCTTCACCGCCCTGCTCGCCGCCTGGGGCGCGGTGCTCGGCCGGTTCACCGATCAGGGCGACACCACGATCGCGGTCGCGGTCGCCAACCGTCCAGATCCGGCGCTCGACCGCACGATCGGCGAATTCGCCGATCTGGTGGTGCTGCGGCTCACCACCGCCGACGATCCAGGCGTGGACGCCCTGCTCACCCGCACCCGCGATGCGGTGATCGACGCCCAGGCCCATGACGGCATCACCCTCGCCCAGATCATGGAGGCGATCGACCGCCGCCATGGCGCCGGGACCCGGCCGGCGATCGACGCCGCCTTCAGCTTCCTGAACGTGCCGGCGCCTGCGGCCGACGCCCACGGCCTGCGCTTCCGGCCGCTGCCGCTGCCGGCCGACCGGCTGGATTTCGCGCTCTATCTGACGGCCCATGAAGATCCCGCCGGCGGGCTGGCCGGATCGCTGGGCTTCCGGCCCGACATGGTACCGCCGGCGCTCGCCGCCGCACTCGCCGACGCTTTCGGGCTGGTCGTCGACGCCATAGCAGTTGACGGCAGCCTGCCGGTGTCGCGCCTGGCCCTGACGACCGAACCCGCCGCCGACGACCTGCCGGTGGTGACCGGCCCCGATGGCCGGCTGCATCTGGCACCCGTGGGCCTGCCGGGCCGGCTGCTACCCGGCCCCGACCGCGCGCGGCGGCTGTCCGACGGCCGGCTGCGGCTGCTGCCCGGCATCGACGGCGCACTGCGCCGCGGCACCGCGCGGGTTCATCCGGCCGCGGTGGAAGCGGCGCTGCGCCGCCTGCCCGGCGTGCTCGATGCGGCGGTCTGGACCCGCATCGGCACCGATCACGAGACCCGTCTGGTCGCGGCGGTCGCAACCGGCATTCCGTCGATCGGACCTGCGGGTTTCGCGGCCGGGCTCGTGGACGCGCTGCCGCAGCTGCTCCGCCCGGATGCCGTCCTGCCGGTTCATGCCATCCCGCGCGATGCCGAGGGCCGGCCCGACCGCGCCGCCCTCGACCGGCTGGCCGTGCCCGCGGCCCCGCACCGGGCGGATCGGGCTGCCCTGGTCTGGGTGGAGGCGCCGGCCCCCGCTCTGCCGCGCCTGCCGCTCGACAGCCTGCCCGGCACCGCCAGAGCGGCGGATGACGCGGGCTGGCTGGTGCCGGGCGACCCGCCGCCGCCGGCACTGGCCGATGGCGGGCCGCTGGTTCTGCCCGCCGATGCCCCGCGCACGCTGGATGCCGCCCTGATCGCAACCGCCGCCCGCCATCCGGGGCGCGGCATTCTGCATGACGACGGCCGCGGGTCGCCGCGGCTTCAGGATTATGCCGGGCTTCTGGCGGCCGCCCGCCACACGCTGGGCCGGCTTCAGGCGGCGGGGCTGCGCCCGGGCGACCGGGCGGTGCTGGTCTTCGCCGACCTCTCCCGTCATATCGAGGCGCTCTGGGCCTGCATTCTGGGCGGCATCCGGCCGGTGACGGTCGCCGTGCCCCATGCCGCCGGCGATGCCGTCGCGGCCAAGCTTTCGGGCACCCATGCGCATCTGGGCGCCCCGCCGGTGCTGACCGATGCCGACACCCGCGATCATCTGACCCGGATCCTGCCCCAGGCCCGGATCCTGGTCGCCGCCCCCGCCGCCGACACGCCTGACGGGGTTCCCCATCCGGCCACCCCGGAGGATGTCGCCTTCATCCAGCTCTCCTCGGGCTCGACCGGTGTGCCCAAATGCATCCAGGTCACCCATGGCGGGGTGATCGCCCATGTCTTCGGCCAGGTCGCCGCCTGGGGGCACGGGCCCGACGACGTGTCGATGAACTGGCTGCCCTTCGACCATGTCGTGCCGATGCTGACCTGCCATCTGAAGGACACGGTGCTCGGCCGCCAGCAGATCCAGGCCCCCACCGCTGCGGTGCTGGACCGGCCGCTGCTCTGGCTCGACCTGATCGAACGCCACCGGGTGACGCTGGCCTGGGCGCCCAATTTCGCCTTCCGCCTGGTCGCCGACGCCTTGTCGCGTGAGACGGGCCGGCGGCGCGACCTGTCCTCGATCCGCTGGTTCATCAATGCGGGCGAACAGGTGACGGCGCCGGTGGTCGCCGATGCGCTGGCGGCCATGGTGCCGCATGGCCTGCGCCCCGGTGCCGTGCGCAATGAATTCGGCATGGCCGAACTCTGCACGGTGATGACCGGCGGCATCGACTTCACCGCAGACGGCGCCTGCCGCCATGTCACCGCCGGATCGCTCACCGGCCGGCTGCGCGCCGCAACCGCCCCCGGCCCCGGCACGGTCAGCTTCGTCGATGCCGGCCGGCCGATCCCCGGTGTCGCCATCCGCATCGCCGATCCCGACGGCGCCACCTGCCCGGAAGGCGTGATCGGCCGGCTTCAGGCGCGGGGTGCCGTCACCACCCCCGGCTATATCGACAACGCCGCCGCCAATGAAGCGGCCTTCGCCGATGCCGGCTGGTTCGACACCGGCGATCTGGGCTTCATCGCCGATGGCCGCCTGGTGCTGACCGGCCGGCTGAAAGAGATGATCGTCGTCCGCGGCGCCAATCATTATGCCCATGACGTCGAAGACGAGGCCGGCCGCGCGGCGGGGGTCGCCGCCACCTTCGTCGCCGCCACCGCCGTCGACCGCCCCGATCTCGGCACCGAAGGGATCGCCGTTTTCTATGTGCCCGAGGCTTGTCTGGCCGAGATCGGCGCCGCCGATGATGCCGGCCCGCGCCGCGCCGAAATCGCCGAAATCACCGCCCGTCTCGCCCGCCGGCTCGGCATTGCGCCCTCGGTGGTGGTGCCGCTGGACCGGGCCGATTTCCCCAAGACCACCAGCGGCAAGATCCAGCGCACCGCCCTGCGCCGCCGGCTGGAAGCGGGCGATTTCGATGCCCGACTCGCCGCCCTCGGCCTCACCCCGGGCCGCGATCGGGGGCCGGGCCTGCCCGACTGGTTCCTTGAGCCGGGGGATGCCCCCGCCCCGCCGCTTGCCGGCGCCCCGCGGCTTGGGTTGATCGAAGACCGCCTGCCGCGCGGCATGGCGCTGGCCGATGCCATCGACCGCCGGCGCGCGCTGCTGGCCCGGCTGGCCGGCCGGGATGCCGAGCTGGTCCAGGATGCCGAACTGGTCACCGTGACACCCGCCGGCGACGTCACCGCCGCCGCGGTCGATGCCTTCACCGCCGCCGCGGCCGAGGACCTGCCCGGCCTGCATCTGCGCCGGATCATCGTGGCCGACGGCACCCCTGAAGCGGTGGTCACCGACGAGATCGCCCGCGGCACCTTGCCGGTGGTCCACCTTACGGCCGGCGGCCGCACCCGGCCGGTGCTGCGCCCGGCGCGGCTCGCCCCCGATACCCCTGCCCAGGGTATCGCCCCGGGGCAGTCCTGGCTGGTCACCGGCGGCCATGGCGGGCTCGGCCGGGCGCTGATCCGCCATCTGCTCGATCGGGGCGTGGCCTCCGTCACCGTCATCGGCCGGCGTATGGCAACGATGGATGACCCGCGGGTGCAAGCCCTGTCGCTTGATCTTGCCGCCGCCGATGCCGGCGCGCGGCTTGCGGCCCTCGGCCGGTTCGACGGCATCGCCCATCTGGCGGGGCTCTATCGCGAGCGCCCGGCGGCCGAGGAAGACGGCAGGGCGGTGGCCGAGCTGGCGGCGCCCAAGACCGGCATGCTCCCGGCGCTTGCCCGCCTGCTGCGGGATGACGGGCTGCTGATCGCCTTCTCCTCCGTCGTGGCCCATCTGCCGGCGGCCGGCACCGCGGCCTATGCCGCCGCCAATGCGGCCCTCGAAGCCGAAGCCGCTGCGCTGCGCCGGCCCGGCGGGCCACGCCTCGTCACCATCGCCTGGACGAATTGGGAAGGGCCCGGCATGGGGGCGGCCGTCACCGGTGCCGCCGGCCTCGCCCGCGGCCGCGGCCTGCTGCCCATCCCGCCCGCCGACGGTCTGGCCAGCCTGGATGTCGTGCTGGCCGCGGGCCTCACCCGCGCGGTGATCGGCGCCGATCGCCGCCATCCGATGATCGCGGCCCGCTGCATCGATCCGGCCCTGTCCCCCGCCCGCGCCCGCGCGGTGCTGCTGGTGGCTGGTGAGACGGCTGCCCCGGCGACGCTCCGCCGGGCCGAAGACATCTTCGGCACCCCTGCCGGCCCCGGGCTCCGCCATGTCGATCATCTGCCGGAAAGCGACGACGCCCTTGCGGTCCTTGCCGCCGGCGGCGACACCATTGCGGCCGTCGCCCCCCGCACGCCGACCGAAGCCGCCCTGGCCGCGATCTGGTCGGAACTGCTGCCGGCACCGGTCCCCGGCATCGATGCCGATTTCTTCGCCGCCGGCGGCCACAGCCTGCTCGCCGCCCGGATCGTCACCCGGATCAACGACCATTTCGGCCTGCATCTCACCCCGGCCGCGCTGTTCGATGCCCCGACCATCCGGGCGCTGGCGGCGCATGTCGACGGCGTTGCGGCGCCGGACCCGGCCGGGGCCGACGAGGATTTCGAGGAGGGCGCCCTGTGACCGCCACCGACCTGCTCGCCCGCGTCGCCGGTGCCGGCATCCAGCTCTGGTCCGAAAATGGCGAGCTGCGCTTCCGGGCACCGAAAGGGGCGCTGACCCCGGAACTGCGGGCCGAGATCGGGGCGCGCCGCGCCGAGTTGATCGCGCTTCTGGCCGAGGCGGCCGCCGTCGCCGCGGCGGATGACCGCGACCCGCTGCCCCCCTTCCACCCCGAACTGGACGATGAGATCCCGCTCGCCCCCGGCCAGGCCCGCTGGTGGTTCCTCGACCGGCTGGGCGCCGATCCGCGGGCGGCGCTGATCACCGCCGCGCTCGACCTCAGGGGCCCGCTCGACATCGCCCGCCTGGCCCGGGCCTTCGCCGACATCGCCCGCCGCCATCAGCCGCTCAGGACCGCGATCGTCAGTCATCAGGGCATACCGCGCGCCGTGCTCCGGCCGGTGCCCGCGCCCTGGCCGCTGCCGGTGACCGATGCCGCCGACGACGCCACGGCCGATGCGATGGCGCGCGAGATTGCCGCCCGGCCGATCGATCTGGCGGACGGGCTCAACCTCCGCACCGCACTCCTCCGCCAGGCGCCCGATCATCACCGGCTGGTGGTGGTGCTGCACCATGCCGCCGCCGATGGCTGGTCGCTGGGCGTGCTGCTCCACGAGTTGCAGGTTCTGTATGACGGCGGCACGCTGCCGCCGCTCCGCCGCAGCTATGCCGAAGTGATGCAGGATCAGGGGCGGGTCCGCACGGCCGATCTCGATGCCTGGCGCAAGCGGCTGGCCGATCTGCCGCCGGCCTCGGACCTTCTTCTGCCCGGGCACCCCGAACCGGCCAGGCACCCCGAACCAGCCGGGGGCGACCCGGTGATCCGGCGGCGTCTTGCCCCAGAGACGTCGGCCCGGCTCGACGCCCTCGGCCGTGGGCTGGGCGTCACCCCCTTCATCATCCTGACCGCGGCCGCCCAGATCCTGATCGGCCGGCTGTCGGGCAGCCGGGATTTCGCCCTCGGCACCCCGGTCGCCAACCGGCCCGATGCCGATGCCGAGGCGCTGATCGGTTTCGTCACCAACACGCTGGTGCTGCGCGCGGCACTCGGCCGGGCGCGCACGGTGCGCGAGCTGCTCACCGCCATCCGCGGCGACACCCGCGATGCGCTTGCCCACCAGTCGCTCCCCTTCGACCGGCTGGTCGACGCACTGGGCATTGCCCGCACCGGCACCGACAACCCGCTCTTCCGGGTGCTGGTCGCAGCCGGCGCCGCCGATCTGCCGGCGCCGAGGCTGGGCGGTCTCGACGTCGCCATTCTGCCTGCCCCGGCCACGAGCACCCGGCTCGACCTTGAAATTCACGGCCATGCCGGGCCGGAAGGCTTCGATCTGGCGGTCACTTTCGATCCGGCCCGGATCGGCCGCACCGCCGCCACCGACCTGCTGGACCGGCTGGGTCTGATCCTGGACGGCATGGCGACCCGCCCCGATGAAGCCTGGGCCGACCTGCCGATCCTGACCGCGGCCGAGGCCGCCCGCATCGATGCGGCGGCCCGCGGCGCCGCCATCCGCCACCCGCGGGTGCTGGACGAGATCGTGGCCCGCGCGGCCGAGGCCCCTACGGCACCGGCTTTGGTCGACGCCCATGGCAGCCTGGATCGCCGCGGTCTGATCGGCCGCGCCGCCGCGCTCGCCGGGCAACTCGGCGCCGTGCAGGGTGCACCGGTGGGGTTGATGCTGGGCCGCGGTCAGGCCCATGGCATCGGCCTGCTGGGTACCTGGCTTGCCGGTGCAGGGGCCATGCCGCTCGATCCCGAGCTGCCGGATGCCCGGCTCGCGACCATGATCGCCATCGCGGAACCGGCCGCGATCGTCGCCGATGCGGCAGAGATCGACCGGCTGCGCCGGCTGACCGACCGGCCCGTGCTTGCCCTGCCCGATGCCACCACCGAAGCCCGGCCGGTCGCGACATCGCCCGACGACCTCGCCTATCTGCTCTTCACCTCGGGTTCGACCGGCACGCCCAAGGGGGTGCGGGTCGCCTGGCGCACGCTCGACCAGTTGATCGGCTGGCACCGGGCCCGCCACCCCATGCCCGCCCGCACCCTCGGCTTCGCCCCGCTCGGCTTCGACGTCTCGATGCAGGAAGCGGCCCTGGCCTGGGCCGAGGGCGGGACGCTGGTCACCGCCGACGAGGCCACCCGCCGCGATCCGGCGGCGCTTGCCGCCTTCATCTCGCGCCACGACATCGCCCGGCTGTTCCTGCCGGTGGTGATGCTGCACGCGCTGGCCGACCATCTGGCCGACCATCCCGACCGGACCCCCGCCTCGGTGCAGATGATCGCGACCGCAGGCGAGCAGCTGCGCATCACCGCTCCGGTCCGCGACTGGTGCCGGCGGCAGCCCTTCGCCATCGACAACCAGTACGGCCCGACCGAGACCCATGTCGTCGCCGCCGAACTGCTGCCGGCATCGGATGTCGACCGCTGGCCCGACCGCCCGGCCATCGGCCGCCCGGTCGACGGCGCCACGCTTTTCGTCACCGATCCGGCCGGCCATCTCCTGCCCGACGAGGTGGCGGGCGAACTGCTGATCGGCGGCGCGGCCCCGGCGCTCGGCTATGCCGGCGATGCCGCCCGCACCGCGGAACGCTTCGTCACCGGCCCCGATGGCGGCCGCGCCTATCGCACCGGCGACCGGGTGCTCCGCCATCGCGACGGCCGGCTCAGCTATCTGGGCCGGGCCGACGACCAGGTGAAGATCCGCGGTTTCCGGGTCGAACCGGGCGAGATCGAGGCGGCACTGGGCAGCCATCCGGATGTCGCGCAGGCGCTGGTGGTGGTGCGGATGATCGCCGGCCAGGCGACGCTGGTCGCCCATGTCGAGCCGCGCGCACGCCCCGCCGACGAGACCGGCTTCGCCCAGGCGCTCGCCGACCATCTGCGGGCCCGCCTGCCCGAGCCGATGGTGCCCGCGCGCTGGGTGATCAGCCCCGCCCTGCCGCGCTCGGCCAACGGCAAGCTCGACCGCCGGGCCCTGCCGGCCACGGACGGCATGCCGCTCGCCACCGCCACGGCCACGCCGCCCGCCACCGAAACCGAGCGGCGGCTGGCGGCGATCTGGGCCGAAATCCTTGGCCTGCCGGTCGATGCGGTGTCGCGCGGCGACGATTTCTTCGCCCTCGGCGGCCATTCGCTGCGCGCCACCCAGCTGATCGCCCGCATCGGCCGCGATCTGGGCCTGGAGCCTGCGGTGGCCCAGGTCTTCGAGACCCCGCGCCTTGCGGATCTGGCGGCCGCCCTCGATGCCCTGACGCCGGCCGGCCGGACCGCCCCGATCCCGCGCCGCACGGACGACGACGACCTGCCGCTCTCCTTCGCGCAGGAGCGGTTGTGGTTCATCGACCAGTTGAGCCCGGCGCGCGGCGCCTACAACATGCCGGCCGCCCTGCGCCTGACCGGTCGGCTGGACCAAGACGCCCTGGCGCGCGCCTTCGCCGCGATCTGCCGCCGCCATGCCGTGCTGCGCACCGCGATGATCGAGCGCGACGGCCGGCCGGTGCAGCGCATCCATCCCGCACCCGAGACCTGGCCGCTGCCGGTGGAGGACCTCTCAGACCTCGCCGATCCCGAAGCCGAGGTGGTCGCCCGCGCGGTCGAGGATGCCGAAACGCCTTTCGATCTCACCCGGCCGCTCAAGATCCGCACCCGGCTGCTGCGCCTGGGTGAGACCAGTCATGTCCTGCTCGCGACCCTCCATCACATCGCCTCCGACGGCTGGTCGATCGGGGTGATGGTGCGCGAGCTGGGCGCGCTTTATGCCGCCTTCGCCGCCGGCCGGCCCGATCCGCTGCCGCCGCTCGCCGTCGACTATGCCGATGTGGCGCTCTGGCAGCGCGCCCGGCTGTCCGGGGCTGAACGCGACCGGCTGCTCGACCACTGGCGCGGCGTGCTCGACGGCTTCACCGCCCCCGAACCGGTCTTCGACCGGCCGCGGCCGGCGGTGCAGAGCTATCAGGGCGCGCTGACCCGCCGGCCGATGCCGGCGGCACTTGCCCGCCATGTCGACGAGACGGCGCGCCGCCACAAGGCGACGCCCTTCGTGGTGCTGCTTGCCGCCTTCCAGTTGCTGATCGGCCGCATCTCGGGCACCACCGACGTCGCCGTCGGCTCGCCCATCGCCAACCGCACCCATCCCGATACCGAGGCGCTGATCGGCTTTTTCGTCAACGCCCTGGTGCTGCGCAGCCGTTTCAACGACGATCCGGGCTTCGCCGCCTTCACCGACCGGGTCCGCCAGGTGGTGCTCGACGCCCAGGACCATCAGGACCTGCCCTTCGAGGTGCTGGTCGAGGCGCTGGAACCCGACCGGGCGCTGGACCGCAACCCCCTGTTCCAGATCGCCTTCGCGGTCCAGAACGCCGAAGTGCCACCGCTCGCCCTTAACGGGCTCGACATTCAGCCGGTCGAGCGCGAGGTGACCCGTACCCGCTTCGATCTGGAACTCCATGTCTGGCCGTCGGAGACCGGCTACGATCTGGTCGCCTATTACGCCACCGATCTTTTCGATGCGGCCACGGTCGACAGACTGCTCGGCCGCTACGAAACCCTGCTCACCGCCGCCCTGGCCCAACCCGAGGCCCCGGTCTCGACCCTGCCGGTCGCGACCGCGGATGAAGAGGCCGCCCTCACCGCGCTCCGTGCCGGCCCGCCGGCCGCGGCCTTCCGTCCCGTCACCGCCGAAATTGCCAGCCGGGCAGCCGAGGCCCCCGCGGCTCCGGCGATCCTGCACCAGGGCGCGCCCCTCTCTCGCACCGATCTGGACCAGGCCGCCACCCGCCTCGCCCGGCGGTTGATCGCGGCCGGTATCGGACGCGAAGACCGGGTCGGCCTGCTCTTCGACCGCTCGCCCGCTTTCGTGATCGCGGCACTGGCGGTGCTGCGCGCGGGGGCAGCCTATGTCCCGATGGTGACCGACTATCCGGACGAGCGCATCCGCTGGCAGATCGCCGATGCCGGCATGCGCGCGGTGCTGGCCGCCGCCGATCAGGCGCCCCGCATCGGGGATGCCGTGCCGGTGCTGGTGCCGGACGACGATACGGGTGACGGCGATGCCGCAGCCCGGCTGCCCGATCCGGCGGGCCTGGATGCCGACCGCCTCGCCTATGTCGTCTATACCTCGGGCTCCACCGGCCGGCCCAAGGGCGTGGCCGTCACCCATGGCGGGCTCGCCAATCTGGTCGCCTGGCACCGGCGCGCCTATGCGCCCGACCGGACCACCCGCATGGCCCAGGTGGCCGGCCTCGCCTTCGACGCCGCCGGCTGGGAGATCTGGCCGGCGCTTGCCGCCGGGGCCGCCCTGGTCCTGCCCCAGCCGGGGGCCAGCCGCGATCCCGACCTGCTGCTGGCCGATTTCGTCACCCATGGCGTGACCCAGGCCTTCGTGCCGACGCCGCTTGCCGCCCCGCTGCTCTCGCGGCCCAGGCCCGAGGGGTTGAAGCTCGACCTGCTTCTGACCGGTGGTGAGCGCCTGGCGGCGGCACCAGAGATGCCCGGTGTGCGCCTGATCAATCATTACGGCCCGACCGAAACTGCGGTGGTTGCAACCGCAGGCCCCGTCGATCCGGCAGAGATCGCCGCCGGCCGCGCACCCGCCATCGGCCGGCCGATCGACGGCTTCACCGCCCATGTCCTGGACCGCCGGATGCGTCCGGTGCCCTTCGGCGTGGCGGGTGAACTCTGGCTGGGCGGCGCCGGTCTGGCCCGCGGCTATCTGGGCCGCCCGGAGCTGACCGCCACGGCCTTCCTGCCCGACCCGTTCTCCTCTACCCCCGGAGCCCGGCTCTACCGCACCGGCGATCTGGTGGTGCGGCGGCCCGACGGATCGCTCGATTTCCGCGGCCGCGCCGACGCCCAGGTGAAGCTCCGCGGTCACCGGATCGAGCCGGGGGAGATCGAGGCGGCGCTGCGCGACGATCCGGCGGTCGCCGAGGCCGCCGTGCTGCTGGCGCCGGCGGGCGATGCCCAGGCCGCCGCCCGGCTTATCGCTTTCGTGGTGGCGGACACCGCCGCCGACGAGGCCGACCGTGCCGCCCGCGAGGCCGAGCGCGCCGAGGACTGGCGCCGGCTTTATGCCGATACCTATGGCGCGCTGGACGGCGACCCGGTGTTCCGCATCGCCGGCTGGACCAGCAGCTATGACCGCAGCCCGATCCCGGCGCCCGAAATGGCCGCCTGGCGCGATGCCACCGTCACCGCCATCGACCGGCTGGGCGGAGAGACGGTCTGGGAAATCGGCTGCGGCAGCGGTCTGCTGCTCTGGAAGCTGGCACCGCGCCGCCGCCGCTACCATGCCACCGACTTCTCCGCCGAGGCGATCGCGCATCTGACGGCCGATCTGGCCCGAAGCGGCATCGATCACGTCACGCTGGAGCGCCGCGCCGCCGACGACATGGCCGACCGGCCGGCGGGCCCCTGGGATGCGATCGTCATCAATTCGGTCATCCAGTATTTCCCGGGCGAGGACTATCTGCTGCGGGTGCTGCGCGGCGCGCTCGATGCCATCGCGCCCGACGGCGCGCTCTTTGCCGGCGACATCCGCGCCGCCCATGTCGAGCGCGGTTTCCAGACCTCGATCGCCCTGCATCAGGCCCCCGCCGCCACCCCGGCGGAGGCGCTCTCAGCCCGCATCGCCGATGCGCTGGCGGCCGAGAAAGAGCTGCTGATCGACCCGGCCTGGTTCCTGACCCGCGCCGCGGCCCTGCCCGGTGTGGCGGGGGTGGACATCCGGCTGAAGCGTGGCCGCGACCGCAACGAGATGACCCGCTTCCGCTATGACGTCTCCCTGTTCAAGGGTGCGGCCCGGGCGCCGCTGGTGCCCGACCGGCAGATGACCTGGGCGGACGGCCCCGATTTCCCCGCCCTCTGTGCGCGGGTGGCGGCAGAGGGGGGCCGGATCGAGATCCTGGACCTGCCCAATGCCCGCACGGCCGCCGACATGGCGGCAGCCGACCGGCTGGACGGCCGCCATGCCACGGCGGGCGACATCGCCGCGGCCGCAGCCGAAGCGGCGCAGGATGCCGTGGATCCCGAAACCCTCTGGTCGATCGCCGATGAAGCCGGCGTCGCCCTGCGCATCACCTGGGCCGAGGATCCGGCCCTGATGCATGTGCTGATCGAACCCGCCGCCGCGGCCGAAGATCCGCGCCCGCCGCTCTGGACGCCCTGGCGGTCGATGCCGGCGCGCAGCCCGATCAACGACCCGCTGGCCGCCGGTGCCGACCGGCGCATGATCCGCCGCCTGCGTGACCATCTGCGCCGCCGCCTGCCCGAAGCCCTGGTTCCAGCCGAGATCAGGCTGCTCGACCGGCTCCCGCTCACCCCCAACGGCAAGCTGGATCGGGCCGCGTTGCTGGCACGGCTCGCCACCCGGCAGACCGCCGCCCCCGAGACCACGACCGCCCCCGCCGGCGCCACCGAGGCGACCCTCTCCCGGATCTGGTGCGAAGTGCTGGGCGTGGCCGCCATCGGCCGTCACGAGAATTTCTTCGAGGCCGGCGGCGATTCGATCCTGTCGATCCAGGTCGCCTCCCGCGCCCGCAAGGCCGGGCTGCCGCTCGCCGTCCGCGACCTCTTCGCCCATCAGACCCTGGCGGACCTGGCCGGGGCGCTGGACGCCCGCGCCGAAACCGATGCCGGCCGCGATGCCTGCCTGCCGGTCGACGGCGCCGTACCGCTCACCCCCGTTCAGGCCTGGTTCCTGGACCGGGAACCGGTGGACCCGCATCACTTCAACCAGGCGATCCTGCTGACCCTGCCGGCCGGAACCGAGGACGCGGCCATCCGCGCCGCCATGCGGACCCTTGCCGGCCGCCATGATGCGCTGCGCCTGCGCTTCGCCCCCGATGGCAGCGGCCGGATGATGCAGCAGGCAGGGCCGGTCGAGGGCGCCGCGCTGTTCGAGAGCGTCGACACCCGCGGGGAGGACTGGAGCCCCCATGCCGCCCGGGTGCAGGCGGGGCTCGACCTCGCCCGCGGCCCGCTGCTCAGGGTGGTGCGCTACCGGACCGGTGCTGATGCCGACCGCCTGCTGATCGTCGCCCATCACCTGGTGATCGACGCGGTCTCGTGGCGGCTGCTGCTCGACGAACTGCGCGAGTTGCTGGCGGGGGGCGGCAGCGATCCGGCGCCGGCCCCCTCCTTCACCCGCTGGGCGGCGGCACTGGCCGATCGGGCCGCGCGCGGCGCCTTAGACGACGAGATCCCGCACTGGCAGGCGGTCGCCCGCGCCGCGACCTCGGCCGCGGGCCTGCCGGTCGACGACCCGGCAGCCCCCGATCTGGTCGGGCGCGCCCGCGCCACCCATCGCGCGCTCGACGAGACCCGCACCGACCGGCTGCTGCGCGCCGCCAACCGGGCCCTGCGCACCGAGGCGGCGGAGATCATCACCGCGGCCGTCGCCCGCGCGCTGGCCCGGCTGACGGCCACCGCCCCGGCCACCGCCCCCGGCCCGGTCACCCTGCTGATCGACCGCGAAGGCCATGGCCGCGAGGATCTGGTGCCGGGTCTCGATCCCGCCCGGATCACCGGCTGGTTCACCGCCATTCACCCGGTGGCGCTGATCGTCGATCCGGCCGAGCCGCCCCGGGCCAGCCTCGCCCGGATCAAGGACACGCTCCGCGCCGTGCCGCGCCGGGGCGCCGGCTTCGGCCCGCTCATCCGCGCCGGGCGGATCGAGACCCCGCCACCCGCGCCCGAGATCGCCTTCAACTATCTGGGCCAGGTCGATGCCGCACTCGATGGCGGCGGCCTGCTGGCCGCGGCACCTGAACCGGTCGGGCCGCTGCAAAGCCCGGCGGCGCAGCGCCTGCATGCGCTGACCATCGGTGCCGCGGTGATGGCGGGGCGGCTCCGGGTCGAGATCACCTGGCCCGGCGACCGCATCGCCGCCGCCCGTATGGAGCGGCTGGCCGATGATGTGGTGGCCGAACTCGGCGCCCTGGTCGATGCCTGTATGGCGGCCGATGCCGCCGGGCTGACGCCCTCGGATCTGCCGCTCGCCGGGCTGGATCAGCCGGGCCTCGATGGCCTGCTCGCCCGGCTGCCGATCCCGGCAGAGGCGGTGGAAACCGCCTGGCCGGCAACGGCACTTCAGCACGGCCTGCTGCTGCAGGGCGCGCGCGGCCCGGCCGAGGGGGCGGCGCTCTATGTCGAACAATTCGCCTTCCGCCTGCGCCCGCCCGTCGACACCGGGGCCCTGGCCCGCGCCTGGGATCTGGTCACCGCCCGCCACCAGGCGCTGCGCTCGCTGATCCTGCACGAGGGGCTGGAGCGGCCGCTGGTGGTGGTCGCGCGACACCACAGCCCCGAGATCACGACCTGCGACCATCGGGCGCTTGCACCGGCCGCGGCCGAAGCGGCGCTCGATGCCGCACTTGCCCGCGACCGGGCCACCCGCTTCGATGCCGCCCGGGCCTGCCCCTGGCGCCTGGCCCTGCACCGGTTGCCCGGGGATGCCGGCTCTGATGAAGATGTCGGGGCGGGCGACATCGTGCTGGTCTGGAGCTTCCACCACGCCCTGCTCGACGGCTGGTCGACCTTCCGGGTGCTGGAAGAGGTGCTGGCCGCCTATGCCGCCCTCAGCCGCGGCGCAACGCCGGATCTGGCGCCGGCCGCCCCGCTCGCCCGCTTCGCCGCCTGGCTCGCCGCCCGCGATCCGCTGGCCGAAGAGACCTATTGGCGCGCCGCCCTCGACACCCTGCCCGAACCGCAGCCGCTGCCCGCGGCCCGCCCCGGCGGCACGGCGACGGCGGAACGCCGCCACGTCACCGGCCGCCTGCCGGCCCCGGCGGCGGCACGGATCATAGAGGCCGCCCGGCTGCTGAAGGTGACGCCGGCCACCATCGCCCAGGCCGCCTGGGCGATGGTGCTGGCCCGCCATGGCGACCGCGACGACGTCGTCTTCGGCACCACGGTCTCGGGCCGGCCCGAGGCGGTGGCAGAGGTCGAACGCATGGTCGGCCTGTTCATCAACACCGTCGCCGTGCGCGTGCGGATCGATCCCGCCCGCCGCATCGGCGACTGGCTGGCCGAGCTTCAGGAAAGCCGCCGCGCCGCCACCGCCTTCGAGGCCGCCCCCCTGGGCCTGGTCCAGCGCTGGGCCCTGCCGGGAGAGCAGCGCCGGCCGCTGTTCGAAACCATCCTCGCCTTTGAAAACTACCCGGTCGCCGAGGCGCTGAAGGGCGATGCCGCCACCCCGCCGGTGCTGGATGTCGCCGACACCGTCTATGAGGGCCGCACCGAATATCCGCTGACCGTCACCGTGCTGCCGGGCGACGGCTTCGCGGTCGACATCGCCTATGATCCGGGGCTGGTCGATGCCGGGGCAGCCGACCGGCTGCTCTGCCAGATGCTGACCGCGCTGGCCGGCCTCACCCGGGATCCCCTGGCCCGGCTGGCCACGGTCGACGTGCTGGATGCGGCCGAGCGCCGGCTGATCGCCGACTGGTCTGAGGGCCGCGGCGCGGCGGCGATCGCGGCCGGCTTCGCCGGGGATCCGGCACCGGTTGCCGATGACGACCGGCCATTGCATCTGCGCCTTGCCGACCATGGGGCCGGGGGGCCGGCGCTGATCCATGGCGATCGCCGGCTGGATCGTGTCTGGCTCGACACCGCCGCCCGCCGGGTCGCCGCCCGGCTGGTTGCGGCAGGTGTGGGCAAGGATGATCTCGTCGCCCTGCTGATGCCGCGCTGCCCCGAACTGGTCGCGGCCATGGTCGGCATCCACCTGGCCGGCGGCGCCTATCTGCCGCTCGACCCGGTCTATCCCGATGCCCGCATCGCCGCGGTTCTGGGCCATGCCCGGCCGCGGGCGGTGCTTGCGGATATGGCGGGGCTCGGCCGTCTTCACGACCTGGCCGGCGCCCCGGCGCTGCGGCTGGATGTCGCCGCCGTCACCGGCACCGGCCCCCTGCTCCACCCGCTGCCCCAACCCGCCGCGGACTGGCGGGATCAGCCCGCCTATGTCATCTACACCTCGGGATCCACCGGCACGCCCAAGGGCGTCGTCGTCACCCTCGGCAATCTCGCCCGGCTGATCGATGCCACCCGGCCCTGGTTCGATTTCGGACCCGGGGACGTCTGGACCCTGTTCCACTCCCCCGCCTTCGACTTCTCGGTCTGGGAGATCTGGGGGCCGCTCGCAACCGGCGGCCGGCTGGTGATCGTCGATCACGACCAGGCCCGCGACCCGGCCGGCTTCCATCGCCTGCTGGCGCATGAAGGCGTGACGGTGCTGAACCAGACGCCGAGCGCCTTCGCAGCCCTCGACGCGGCCGATGCCCTGGCGGCAAGCATCCCGGCCGGCCCGGCACTCGATGCGCTGCGTCTGGTGATCTTCGGCGGCGAGGCCCTGGATGCCGCAAGCCTTGCCGGCTGGTTCGCCCGCCATGGCGACGACCGCCCGGCGCTGGTCAATATGTACGGCATCACCGAAACCACCGTTCATGTCACCCATGCCCGGATCCGCGCGCCCCACGCCGCTGAAACCGGCACGGCGCCGATCGGCGTGCCGATCCCCGATCTCTCCCTGCAACTGCTCGACCATCAGGGGCGCCCGGTGCCGATCGGGGCGGCGGGGGAAATCCATGTCGGCGGCCGCGGCCTCGCCCGCGGCTATCTGGGCCGCGACGATCTGACGGCCGAGCGTTTCATCACCACCGCCGACGGCACCCGGCTCTATCGCAGCGGCGATCTCGGCCGCTGGCGCAGCGATGGCCGGCTCGATCATCTGGGGCGGATCGACGCCCAGGTGAAGATCCGCGGTTTCCGGATCGAACCGGCCGAAATCCGCGCGGCCCTCATCGCCCATCCGGCCATCGCCGATGCCGCGGTGGCGGCCCGTGCCGGCGGCGCGGATGGGGAATTGCGGCTGGTGGCCTGGATCCTGGCCGACGAGGTCCCGGAAGATCTGCGCGACCATCTGAAGGCCCGGCTGCCCGACTGGATGGTCCCCTCCGCGATCATGCCGGTGACGGCGCTGCCGCTCACCCGCAACGGCAAGCTCGACCTTGCCGCCCTGCCCGACCCCTCACCGGTCACCGGCAGCGGCGGTGCAGCGCCCGCCACGGCGACCGAAGCCCGGCTGGCCCGGATCTGGGAAGAGCTGCTGGGCGTGCCGGCACCCGGCCGCCGTGATGATTTCTTCGCCCTCGGCGGCCATTCGCTGCTGCTCGCCCGCCTCGCCCACCGGATCGCGCGGGAATTCGGCGTCACCCTGGACTGGCCGACCCTCTTCGCCGCCACCAGCCTCGAAGCCCAGGCCGACAGGATCGAGGGCCTGGCCGGCAGCGATGGCCTGCCGCCGCTGCGCCCGGTGCCGCGCGACGGCCGGCCGCTGCCGCTGTCGGCCGCCCAGCGCCGGATGCTGTTCCTGAACGAGGCCGCCCCCGGCCCGGCGCACACCATCCCGCTGCTGCTCGGCCTGACCGGCCCTCTCGACCTCGCCCGGCTGCAGGCGGCGATCGACGGGCTCATCGCCCGGCACGAGGCGCTGCGGTCGCGCTTCCCGACCGTGGCCGGCCAGCCGGTCCAGCTGGTGGCGCCCGCGGCACCGCAGCCGCTGGCCGTGGTCGAGCCCGAGGATGCGGCCGAATGGATCCGGGCCGAACTCGCCCGACCCTTCGATCTGGCGAACGAGCCCGCCTTCCGTTGCACCCTGCTGCGGCGTGGGCGGCAGGATCATGTCCTGGTCGCCTGCCTGCACCATGTCGCGGGTGACGGCTGGTCGGTCGGTCTGCTGGCGCGCGATCTGGGCGCGCTCTATCAGGGCGATACCGACCTGCCGCCGGTGGTGATCGGATCGGCCGATCTGGGTGCCGCCGAGGCCGATCCCCGGCGGATGGCGGCGGTGGATGCGGCGCTGGACCGGCGCGCCACGGCCCTGGCCGGGCTGCCGGTGCTGGACCTGCCGACCGACCGGCCCAGACCCGACATCCGTCGCGGCCTGGGCGCCTGCCACGGGTTCACCCTGCCCGCCACCCTGGCAGAGGCGGCCCGCAGCCTTGCCACCGCCCGGGGCACGACGACCGCCGTGGTGCTGGCGGCGGCCCAGGCGGCCCTGCTCGGCGGCCTTGCCCAGGCCGACCGCTTCGCCATCGGTCTGCCGGCCGCAGAACGCCTGGCGCCCGAGACCGCCGAGACCGTCGGCCTGCTGGTCGAAACCCTGGTGCTGGCGGTGGATCTCGGCCAGGTCAGCGGGGCCGGGCTGATCGACCGGCTGGCGGCCGGGATGCGCGCCGCGCTGGCCGCGCGGCCGCTGCCGCTCGACCGGCTGATCGACCGGCTGGCGCCGCCGCGCGATCCGGCGCGCACGCCGGTCTTCCAGACCATGTTCGGCCATGAACGTCTGGCCGCCCACGGGCTCGACATGGGCCCCGATCTGGCCGCAGAGCTGCTGCCGGCACCCATGGCCGGCGCCCGCACCGATCTCACCCTGATCCTGACCGACCGTGCGGATGGCGGGCTGGACGGGTTGATCGAATACGACACCGACCTGTTCGAAGCGGCAACCATCGACCGCCTGGCCACCGGCTATGCCCGGCTGCTGGCCGCCCTGATCGCGGCGCCCGACCGGCCGGTCGCGCAGCTGCCGATCGGCGACCCGGCCCCGGCCGCCCCCGCATCGGGCCCGCGGCCTGCCGGCCCGGCTGCGGCGTTCCGCGCCGTCGTGGCGGCCCGCCCGCAGGCGATCGCCATCAGCCATGCCGACGGCACCCGGATCGGCTATGCCGATCTGCTCGACCGCGCCGACAGGCTCGCCCGCGGGCTGACAGCCCGGGGGCTCCGCCCCGGCGCCCATGTCGGGCTCTATGCCGAACGCTCGGTCGAAAGCATCGTGGCGACGCTCGCGATCATGCTGGCGGGCGCCGCCTATGTGCCGATCGATCCCGCCTATCCGGCCGAGCGTCAGGCGATCATCGCCCGGGATGGCGGGCTGGAGGCGCTGATCCTGCCCCGAACCGCCCCCCTGCCCGACTGGGCGGCCGGCCTTGGACAGATCGTTCGGATCGGCCCGGATGGCCGGGTCGATCAGCATGGCACCCCTGCACCCGCGCCCGACGGACCGGTATCGCCGGAGGCCGTGGCCTATCTGATGTTCACCTCGGGCTCCACCGGCCGGCCCAAGCCGATTGCGGTGCCCTGGCGGGCGGTGATGGCCCGTGCGATCGCCGGCGGCTATGCCACGATCGGGCCCGAGACGGTGATCCCGCACATCTCCAACCCGTCCTTCGACGCGGCGACCTTCGAAATCTGGGGGGCGCTGCTCAACGGTGCCCGGCTGCATCTGGTCGATCAGCCGGTGCTGGCCGATCCGGCCCGGCTGGCCGATGAACTGACGCAAGCCGGCGTCACTCTCGTCTTCCTGACCACCGCCCTGTTCAACCGCATCGCCGAGCGTGCCCCCCAGGCCTTTGCCGGCATCGGGCGGGTGCTGACCGGCGGCGAGGCGATGCAGATGCGCTGGATCCGGGCGGCGGCGGCCGCCTGTCCCGCCACCCGCTTCGCCAATATCTACGGCCCCACCGAGACCACGACCTTCGCCACCGTCTTCGACATCGACGATGTGGCGATCGATGCCGCCCCGATCGGCCGGCCGATCGCCGACACCACCGCGCAGATTCTGGACCGCCATCTCCGGCCGCTGCCCGATGGCGTGCCCGGGGAACTCTGCCTGGGCGGCGCCGGCCTTGCCCATGGCTATCCGGGCGATCCGGTGCGCACGGCGCTGGCCTTCGTGCCCGACCCGTTCGCCACCACCCCGGGGGCGCGTCTCTACCGCACCGGCGACCGGGTGGTGCGCGATGCCCGAGGCAGGCTCCGCTATCTGGGCCGCCGCGACGGCCAGATCAAGCTGCGCGGCCATCGCATCGAGCCCGGAGAAATCGCCGCCGCGGCGCAGACCGTTCCGGGCGTGGCCCAGGCCCATGCGATGCTGCGCCGGGACGACGACACGCCCCGGCTGGTGCTCTACGCAACCGGCACCGCCACCCCGGAGGCAGTTGCAACCGCCCTCCGCGGCCTCCTGCCGCGCTGGATGGTGCCCTCGGCGGTGCTGGTGCTCGACAGCCTGCCGGTCACCGCCAACGGCAAGATCGACACCGCCCGTCTGCTGGCACCGCCGCCGGTCGCAGCGGCCCCCGTGGCGGCGACCGGTGACGGCACCATCGACCGGCTGGCGGCGATCTGGGCCGCCCTGCTCGGCCATCGCACGTTCGGGCCGGCCGACAACTTCTTCGATGTCGGCGGCCATTCGCTGCTGCTGGTCGATCTGCGTGCCCGCATCGCCGAGGGGCTGGGGGTGACCCTGGCCATGACCGACTTCTTCGCCGCCCCGACCCTGGCCGATCTGGCCCGGCGGATCGACGAGGGCGCGATGCCGACGGCACCCGCCCGGCCGGGCGCCGCCGCCGATCGCCTGGACGGCCGCAGCCGTCTTGCCGCCCGCCGCCGCAGACCCTGAACCCCGATCCGAAGGCCCCTGCCGATGATCCCCGCCGACGACCACAGCATGACCAATGCCGGGACCGCGCCGTCGCCCACCGACATCGCGATCATCGGCATGGCCTGTCGCGTGCCCGGCGCCGACGGGCCCGAGGCGCTGGCGCAGCTGCTGGCCGAGGGGCGCGAGGGCATCGCCGATCTGCCTGCCGATGACGGCATCGACGATCCGCGCTGGGTGCGGCGCAAGGGGCTGCTGGCCGATCCCTTCGGTTTCGATGCCGGGCTGTTCGGCCATGCCCCGCGAGAGGCGGCGCTGATCGACCCGCAGGCGCGGCTGCTGCTGGAACTGGCCTGGGAAGCGCTGGAACGCGCCGGCCAGCCCCCCCGGGCGACCGAGGGCCAGGGCCGCACCGCCGTCTATGCCGGCGCCGGCATCAGCACCTATCTGCTGACCCATCTGCTCAACAATCCCGCGGCGGCCGATCTCGCCACACCCTTCGAGGCAGTGCTCGCCAATTCAGGCGACAGCCTGGTGACGCGCATCGCCTATGAACTGGATCTGCGCGGCCCGGCGGTGGACGTTCAGACCGCCTGTTCGACCTCGCTGGTGGCGGTGCATCTGGCGGTGCAGGCGCTGATTGCCGGCGAATGCCGGATGGCGCTGGCCGGCGGCGCCTCGATCGACCTGCCGGCACCTGCGGGCTATTGGTACGCCCCCGGCATGATCCTGAGCCCCGACGGCCGTTGCCGGGCCTTCGCGGCCGATGCCGCCGGCACCGTGCCCGCCTCGGGCGGCGGCATGGTGGTGCTGAAGCGGCTGGTCGATGCGCTGGAGGATGGCGACCATATCCATGCGGTGATCCGCGGCTCTGCCACCAACAACGACGGAGCCGCCCGGATCGGCTTCACCGCCCCGGGTGTCGAGGGCCAGGCCGAGGTGATCGCCGAGGCGCTGACGCTGGCCGGTATCGCGCCCGAGCAGATCGGCCTGATCGAGGCCCATGGCACCGGCACCCCCATCGGCGACCCGATCGAGGTTCAGGCGCTCACCCGCGCCTTCGGGCCCGAGGTGCCGCGCGGGCAGTGCCTGCTGGGCTCGATCAAGAGCAATCTGGGCCATCTGAACGCGGCGGCCGGCGTGGTCGGCCTGATCAAGGCGGTGATGGCGGTGGAGGCCGGCATGGTGCCGCCCACCCTGCATGCGGACCAGCCCAACCCGGCCCTCGACCTCGCCGCCACGCCTTTCCGGCTGGCGACCGCCCTCAGCCCCTGGCCGGCGATCCCCGGGCCGCGGCGCGCGGGCGTCAGCTCCTTCGGCATGGGCGGCAGCAATGCCCATGTGGTGATCGAACAGGCCCCGCCGCCCCCCGTGCGCCCGGCCGCCCCGGCCCGGCTGCTGTGCTTCGCGGCGGCGACCGCCACCGCACTCGACCGCATGAGCACGGCCCCGATCCCGGCGACGGCCGATGCCGGCTTCACCCTGCTTGCCGGCCGGGCACGTCTGCCGCATCGGCGGGTGCTGCTGTGGCTGCCGGATGGCGGGATGGAGACGATCGACGGTCAGGCCCCCGACCAGCCGGTGACCGTGGCGCTCGCCCGCCCCGATGCCGCCGTCGCCGCCGGTCTGGCGGCCCTTGGCCTGGACCTCAGCCCCGATGGCATGTTGATGCTGGAGGTCGAGGGCCGCGACGAAACCGCGCTCCTCCGCGCCGTCGCCCGCGCCTGGACGCAGGGTGCCGACATCGATGCCGTCCGGCTCTACGGCCCCGGCCGCCGCCGGCTGCCGCTGCCCGGCTATCCGTTCGAACATGGCCATCACGAGATCCCGCGCCCCGCCGCCATGCCGACCGCGGCCGATCCGCTGGCCCTGCCGCCCAGGCTGGCCGATCCGGCCGACTGGTTCTGGCTGCCGGTCAGTCGCGAAATCCCGCCGCCTTCGGTCGAGGCCGAGGCGGCGGATGCCGCCATCACCGGCCCGGTGCTGATCCTGGCCGACGCGCTGGGGGTGAGCGCGATCCTGGCCGATCGGCTGCGGGCGGCCGGCCACGGCGTCACCCTGGTCACGCCCGGCAGCGCGTTCGCCGCGGCGGGGCCGGGCCGTTTCACCCTGGATCCCGCGGATCCGGGCCAGTTCCGCAGCCTGGTCGCAGCGCTCCAGGCCGAGCCGCGCACCATCCTTCATGCCTGGGCGCTGGAGGGGGCCGAAGCGCCCGCCGCCGGGGTCGAGACCATCGCCGCGGTGCAGAGCCGGGGGCTGCATGCCCTGCTCCACCTGCTTCAGGCCCTGGGCAGCCCGGGCACGGGGCCCGAACGCCGGCTGCTGGTGGCGGCCGACCGGCTGCTGCCGGTGACGGACAATGATCTCCGGCCCGATCACGCGCCGCTGCTGGGGGCCGCCAAGATCGTTTCGCAGGAATACGACCGCATCCTCTGCCGGATGGTCGATCCCGGCACCGCCGCGCCGGTGCGGCTGGCCGATATCCTTCTGGCCGAGCTGACCGAGGGAGCGGAGGCGCCGCGCGTGACCAGCTGGCGCGGCGGCCGGCGCTTCGTCGGCGAAGAAGCCCCCCGGCGGTTGACCGGGGATGGTCGGGCGCGGTTCGTGCCGGGCGGGGTAACGGTGATCACCGGCGGGCTGGGCGGCATGGGCCTCGCCTTCGCCGAAGAGGTGGCGGAGCTTGCCCCGGGCGGGGCGCTGGTGCTGATCGGCCGGTCGGTCTTCCCCGACCCCGAAGACTGGGAGGACTGGCTGGTCGAGAATGGCGAGACCGGCCGCATCGCCCGCAGCATCCGGCGCCTGCAGGCGATCATCGCCCGCGGCACGAGGCTGATGGTGGCGACCGCCGACGTGGCCGATGCCGGTGCGGTCGAGGCGGTTCTGGCCGAGGCGCGCCGCCGCTTCGGGCCGATCACCGCCCTGCTGCACACCGCGGGCCTCGCCGATTATGAAGGCGTGATCCACGGCCGCCCGCGGGAGCGCACCGACCGGGTGATGGCCGCCAAGCTTCAGGGCACGCTGGTGCTCGACCAGGCAACGCGGAACGATCCGCTGACCCTGTTCCTGCTCTGCTCCTCGCTCGGCACCGTGCTCTATCATGTGAAGTTCGGCCAGGTCGGCTATGCGGCGGCGAACGAGTTCATCGACGCCTTCGCCCGGGCGCGGGCCGCCGACCCTGCCCGCCCCGGCGCCACGGTCGCGATCCGCTGGTCGGACTGGCGCGACAGCGGCATGTCGGTGGCGGCGCTCGCCCGCTGGGCGGAGCGCACCGGCATCGACGAGAGCGACTATATCTCGGACGGTCTGACCGATCTGGAAGGCCGGCTGGCCATGCGCCGCGCCGCAGGCCAGGCGGCGCCGCTGATCGGGGTGTCGCAGCACGACCTGCGGATGCTGGTTGCCCAGGATCCCCTGCGCGCCCGGGCCTTTCTGGCCGAGACCGACCGCGCCCATGCCCGGCCGGCGCTGGCGCAGGATTACGTGGCGCCGCGCACCGCGGCAGAGCGCGAGGTGGCGCGGATCTGGCAGCGGCTGCTGGGCATCGACCGGGTGGGCGCGCTGGATGATTTCTATGATCTGGGCGGCCATTCCCTGCTGGCCACGCAGGTTCTGTCGCGGATCACCGAGCGGCTGAAGGTCGAGGTGCCGCTGGATGCCTTCCTGGACGATCCGACGGTGGAGGCGCTGGCAGGGCTGGTGGATGCGGCCGAGGCCGCCCGCGCCGCGACGGCCACCGCCGCCGCCGGCAGCCTGCCGGCCGAGACCTCTGGCGATGACGGCCCGATCCCCCATGCCGGCCGGCCGGAAACCGGGCTGCCGCTGTCTTTCGCCCAGGCGCGCTGCTGGTTCCTGGACCAGATGGAGCCGGGCAGCGCCGGATATAACATGCCGATGGCGCTGGAGGTGGCGGGGCCGCTGGACCGGGCAGCCCTGGCACGGAGCATCGACCTGATCCTGGCCCGGCACGAGGGGCTGCGGACGCTGTGTGTCGTGCGGGATGGAGAACCACGCCAGATCGTGGTGCCAGCACGCGCAGGCATTCTTGATGTCCGCGCGGCGGCCGAGCCTTCGGGCATGCAGGCCCTGGCCGAGGCCGAAGCCCGCAGACCCTTTGATCTGACGCGCGATATCCCCTTCCGCGCGGCGCTGGTGCCGGTGGGGCCGGCGCGGCATCTGCTGCTGGTGACCATGCACCACATCGCATCCGACGGCTGGTCGATGGGGGTGTTCCTGGACGAGCTGGCGCGGTTCTATGCCGGCTTTGCCGCGGGCCAGGTGCCGGCCCCGGCACCGCTGCCGGTGCAGATGCCGGATGTGGCGGCCTGGCAGCGGCAGCGCTATGCCGGCGGCCGGCTGGAGGCGCTGACCGGCTGGTGGCGCGACCGGCTGGCGGGGCTGCCCGATCTGGTGCTGCCGACCGACCGGCCGCGGCCGCCCGTGCGCAGCGATGCCGGCGGGCTGATCGCGGTGCCGCTGGACCCTGCGGCGCTGGCCCGGCTGCGGGCGCTGGGGCGGGCGGAGCGGGCGAGCCCGTTCATGGTGCTGCTGGCGATCTTCCGCCACCTGCTGGGCCGCTATTCGGGGCAGGAGGATTTCGCGGTCGGCACGCCGGTCGCGGCCCGGTCCCGGCCCGAGCTGGAGCCGCTGATCGGCTTTTTCGCCAACACGCTGGCCATCCGCAGCCGCATACCTTCAGATGCAAGCCTGCGCCGGGCGGTGGCGATCGTGCGCGAGGATGCCGGCCAGGCCTTCGCCCGCCAGGACCTGCCCTTCGACCGACTGGTGGAAGAGCTGGGCATCGCCCGCGACCCCGGGCGCAACCCCGTATTCCAGGTGCTGTTCGTGCTGCAGAATGCCGGCCGGGCAACCCCGCGGGTGGCGGGGCTGGAGCTGACGCCGCTGGAGGCGGATACCGCCACCGCGAAGTTCGACCTGACGCTGTCGGTGGTGCCGGCCCCCGTGACGGAGGGGGCCGAGGCCGAGGATTGCAAACAGGCGTTGTTCGAATTCGCCACCGACCTGTTCGATCCAGCCGGAATCGAGATGATGGGAGCATGCTTCGCCGAACTGGTCATGCGACTTTCGGTTGAAGCCGACGCGCCGATGTCGTCCATTGCGCTGACTGCCGCAGGGATGGCGGCCGCAGCCGATGACGACGGCTGGTGAGGGAGGGAGGACGAGATGACCCGCGATACCACCGACCTGGCCACCCGGCTTGCCGCACTGGACCCCGCCCGCCGGGCATTGCTGGAGCGGAGCCTGGCTGCACGCCGGACGATACAGTCTGCGGATCTGCCCACCGATCTGCCCACCGATCTGACCGGGGCCGTCGCACGTCTGCTGGCGGCCAGCCCCGCCGCCCGGGCGATGGTCTTAACCCTGCGGGAACTGAGGGTCGGAAAAGGCGGGGTCGTCGGGGTGCTTTTAGCCGAAACGGCTAAGCATGGGCCCGAAATAGCCGCAATGGCTATTTCCGCCGGGCTGGCCACCGGCGCCGATGTGCTGGTGGCGGCAGATGGCGATCGGATGCCGGGCGACATGATCACGCTGCCCTCGGCCGACCTGCCCTGGCCCGAGGTGCCGGCGACCACCCCGGCGGTTGCAGCGGAACCGGTTGGACGGGTGCTGATCGACGGGTCGGATGGGTACCAGCCGGTCGATCTGGCGGGACGCTTCGCCCGGCTGGCGGAGGTCTTCGCCGGGGCACGGCGGGTGGCGGTGGAAAGCGGGACCGACGACCCGGATGCCGTGGCGGCGCTGATGCTTGCGGCCGCAGGCGGGCTGGGCCTGACCGGGATCGAAGCGGCGACCACCCGGCCGCGGGCCATGCTGGCGCGGCTGGCCGCATCGCCGGCCCAGGCCATGGCCATCCGGCCCGGATCGCTGGCCCGGCTGATCGAGGCCGCAGGCGGCAGCGACCATCCGGGGCTGACGGGTATCGCGGCGATCGATTTCGGCGGGGCGGCAGTGCCGGCGGCGCTGGTGGCGAAGCTGCCCGGCCGGCGGCTGTACTGCCATTATGCCGATGGCAGCGGCGCACCGCTGGCCGGATGGGAGATCGACCCGGCGCTGGTGACGGGAGAGACCGCACCGGCAGGGCGGCCGCTCGCCAAGGGACGGATCCGGATCGTGGACGGCAGCGGCGCGATGGCGCCGGCCGGCATGGTGGGGCGGATCGAGATCCGCGCTGCCACGGAGGGGGACACCGCAGAGGGAGGGGCCCCCTGGGTCGCGACCGGCGATGCCGGACGGCGCACGCGCGACGGGCTGCTGGAAACCCTGGCCCGGCCGGATGGCCGGCTGCGCCGGGACGGACGGCTGCTGGATCTGCCGGCGCTGGAACGGCGGATCGCTCGCCTGCCCGGGGTGGCGGATGCGCATCTGCGCCTGCGCCGCACGGACACGGGGCCGGTTCTGCTGGCCGCCCTGGTGCCGGCCGGTGCGCCCGAGCGGGCGGCGGCCGCCCTGGCCGCCCTGCCCGGCTGGTGCCGGCCCGAGGCGGTACAGCTGGTCGACCATCTGCCGCTGACCGCCGCGGGCGAGATCGATGTGGCGGCGCTGGACCAGCTGCCGGTGCCCGACGAGGCCCTGCTGGAGGCGGCGGACGCCGCCCTGGCCCCGGCCGCCCCGATGGAGGAGCCGGACGCGGTGGACCTGGCGCGGCTGGCGGTGCTGCCGCCCGCACCGGACCGGCGCGCGCCGCCGCCCGAAACCCTGATCGCCACCGGCGCGCCGCTGCCCAGGCCGCGCTTTCGCACCCTGCCCGAGATTCTGGACCATGCGGCAGACCATGCGGCCGCACGCGGGATCGGGATCATCCGCGACGGCCGTGGTACGGTGGAGCAGATCGACCATGCCGGGTTCCGCGACCGGGTGCGGCTTCTGGCGGGCGGGCTGGCCCGCGCCGGGATCGGCCGGGGTGACCGGCTGCTGCTGGTGGTGACCGACGTCGCCGACTATCTGACCGGCTTCTGGGCCGCGCAATGGCTGGGCGCCGTGCCGGTGCCGGTATCGGTGGCGGGCAGCTGGACGGCGGAAGACGGCAATGCCGCCAAGCTGCTGCAGACCCGCCGGCTGCTGGGCCATCCGCCGGTGCTGGCCGATCGCGGCCGCGCCGGCCTGATCGCCGATTTCCTGGCCGCCCACGAGGACGACATGTCGGCCGGGCCGGTGCTGGACCCGGCGCTGCTGGCCGAAGGCGATGCCATGGAAGAGGCGGTGGCGGCGGACCCGGATGCGCCGGCAATCCTGCTGCTGACCTCGGGCTCGACAGGTGCGCCCAAGGCGGTGGTGCAGACCCACCGCACGCTGATCGCCCGGACCACCGCAACCATCGCCCATCGCGGCTATGGGCCCGGGGATCTGTCGTTCAACTGGATGCCGCTGGACCATGTGGGCGCGGTGGTGATGTTCCATCTGCGCGATCTGGCCGCAGGGGCCGGGCAGATCCATGCGCCGATCGATCTGGTGCTGGCCGAGCCGCTGAACTGGCTGCGCTGGATGAGCCGCGACCGGGTGACGGTGAGCTGGGCGCCGAATTTCGCCTTCGGCCTGATCGTCGCCGAGGCGGCGCGGCCGGGGGCGCTGGACGGGATCGACCTGTCGGCGCTGCGCATCCTGATCAATGCCGGCGAGGCCATCGTGCCGCGCACCGCCCGGCGCTTCATCGCGGCCCTGGCCCCGCACGGGCTGGGAGCTGCGGTGATGAAGCCCGAATGGGGCATGTCCGAGACCTGTTCGGCGGTGATCTGTTCCGACGGCTTCACCCTGGAGGGGACCACGGATGACGACATGGCCGCCGATCTGGGCGGCCCCGTGCCCGGCACCGCCTTCCGGATCGTGGAGGCGAGCGGCATGCCGCCGGTGGGGCGGCTGCAGGTGAAGGGGCCGACGGTGACCCCGGGCTATCTGGAAAACCCCGAGGCCAATGCCGAAGCCTTTACCGCGGACGGCTGGTTCGACACCGGCGATCTGGGCACGATGACCGGAGGCCGGCTGAAGATCACCGGCCGGGCCAAGGACGCGATCATCGTGAACGGCCGCAATCTGCACGCCCACGAGATCGAGGCGGTGGCGGAAGAGGTGCCGGGCGTGGCGGTGTCGTGGACGACCGCCTTCGCCAACCGCCCGGCCGGGGCCGATACCGACCGGCTGGTGGTGACCTGGGTTCCCGAAGAACCGGTGGTCGATCGCGAAACCGTGGCCGGCGCGATCCGCGCCCGCATCGCCCGCCGGCTGGGGGTGACCCCGGCGGCAGTGGTGGCGGTGCGGCGCGAAGACGTGCCCAAGACGGCGATCGGCAAGATCCAGCGCGCCCGTGTCCGCGCCGATTACGAGGCCGGCCGCTTCGGCGGGCTGGTGGCGACCCCGGCCGCCGGCGCGCCCGATCAGGGCCTTGTGGACCTGCCGCTGGCCCGGCCGGTCTGGCGGCCGGCGGCCCTGCGCCGGCCCGATCCGGCGACGCGGGCGGTGATCCACCAGTCAGACGGCGAAGATGCCGTGGCGGCGATTGCGGCCCTGCGCGACCGGCTGGCGCCGCTGCTGACCGAGGGCAGCGGCCGGCTGCGGCTGGTGCTGGGGGTGCGCGGGCTGGAGGCGATCGACCCCGGCGACCCGGCGCCCGAACCGGCCGCGGCGGCGCTGGCCGCCTGGGCGGCGAGCCTGGCCGAAGAGACCGGGCGGCTGGAACTGCGGGTGGTGGATCTGGACCCGGGCAGCGATGCCGCAGCCAGAGAGGCGGTGCTGGCCGAAGAGGCCGGGCATGCCGACCCCGAACCGGTGGTGGCCCGGCGCGGCAGCCGGCGGCTGG
>MDTG01317130.1_pt1 | contig 34702 bp, 16 predicted proteins | sample 811421 | NCBI WGS metagenome assembly MDTG01 (sample SAMN05326645, study PRJNA326480) | marine metagenome | isolation source: seawater | place: Pacific Ocean: South East | collected 2011
AATAAAATGCGAAAAAGATATCGTGAGTTTCAAAAAGATTGGGACAATGGTGAAATTTAACTGAGAACTAATTAGGTTTATGAGCAGCGACAAACATATCAAAGAAGCAATAGATAACATCAGAAGCGACCGCGAGACAACTCGTGAGTTGCTCGACGATGCCATGAAGTACCTATCGGCAGACCAGTCCCGTCACCGAGACATGGGAATTACCCTCGCTAAATACGTTGAAACCCTCCAGAGATCAAATGAGCAACTTGTAAAACTATGTGGCTTGATGGCCAAAAACGAAAAAACAGACGAGTTGACCGACAAAGACTTTGCTCAAATATTTGATCAAATTCAAAAGTCGGAGGACAAGTAATGTCTTATTATAAAAAGTTTTTTTCAAATCCATATCTGTACCGACAATTTTCAAATAACGCTGGAGAAATATTTGACTTCACCATGAATAATTTGATGGATAGCTTTTATGATTCACAACTTAATAAGTCAACAGAAGGATCATTTAAGGCAATTGTGCTTAGTGGAATTAGAACAGAAGATGGTGGAGGAAGTGGTACTGAACCTGGCGATGCTAGTATTGAGGGCAAATATTTATATTTAACAGTCAGGCCATTAACAACATTTGGCGAAATTTTATCTGATCCGCTAAATTTTAGTAGCCCATCGGATGTAATTCAATGCATTGCCCTACACACCTCAGTTTTTAGGGCGAGGTCGGATTTTGAGTTTAAAGATCATAAATCTATACAGTTTGGACAAATAGTAAACTGTTATTTTGAAGAGGGTTCCATTAACAACTCTGATTTTTCCACACTTCGTTTTTCTGAACCGAACGGTGTGGTTTTGGATGAGGACTATTTAGCATTGGCTGCACTTGATGGTCTAGCTAGTTCTCAATTTGCGTTCGAAAATACAAACCCCTCTCTAATGGCGAATATGGCCAACGGAATAACAGCCGGCCCATCCGCTTCCCAACAAGAGTTTGAAGAAAAACTTCAAGCAGCAATCACTGCGAAAGGGTTACAGTTTTACGTAACAGATCGCGCAAGAACTGTAGATGATCAGATGAACAGAATAATGAATAAATATAAAGGAAACGGCAAGAGCGAAGTTATTAGCACCTATGGGTCCAACAGGGGTGCTGCAATGGTGAAGGCAATTGAAAGTGGTGATATGGCCACACTTAGAACTTTAGCCAGTAAATCAAGTCGCCATTTGAAGGGAGCGGCAATTGACATTAGGTCTTGGCATTATACCGATGCGCAAATGACAGTTGTTTTGGCAGAAATTAGAAGGCTAGGGGGGAATCCCCTAGTCGAACCAGTAAAGCCTGACAATCCTTGTTGGACTAATCGAGGCAGAGATGTCACTAGCACATCTAGAGCTGGCAATAAAGCAGGTGGAGACGGAAAAGGTACACCCTGTTATAATGAACACATTCACATTGACATCCCTATTTCCAGTGCTCCAGCTGCTGAGCAACCACCAACGCCCCCACCGGCGCCACCAACAACCACTGTGGATCCCGTTCTTACTATAGAGCAACTAAAGCAAAAATATGCTGGTAAAACAAGCTATCAAGTAGGCAATGAAGTTATACCAGGCAAGTTTGCAGAAGAAAATGGGATGTTGTATTTTTATTACACCGTATCATATACGGAAGAAGGCCTTATCTGGGATTCAACCTCAGAAAGGGTGCAAAGTATGAGAGTTAGAAAGTAATGTCAAAAACAAAAATAGTAGATCAATCAAAACTATGCGCAGACATTCAAGATCGCGTTGAACAAACCAGAAAGTTTGGAAAAAGAACGGGTATGGCCAACAAGGCGATTGACGAAGCAGTGCCGTTTTATGAAAAAGCAGATGTTGAAAACATAATAACTGGTGAGAACAACAACTTTATCATACTCGGTAGAGACAGGCCGTCCCATCGCTGGTCAGGATTTGGCGGTAAAGGCGCAACCCAAGCAGCGAGGATTGATTTAATCGCGGGTATGGGCTCCTCCTTTTCACACGAAGATGGTAGTTTTGGACCCCCTTGTGAGAAAACGATAGTCAACCCTAATTTTGCACTTGATGGAGCACGAATATACTTATCGCAAACTGCTCATATAGATAAATATATGGGAATAGCCCCAAGCAATCACCTTGGAGAGTCTAGAACTGGTGCATCAGCGGTTGGTATTAAGGCAGATGCAGTTAGGATTCATGCAAGACAAGATGTTAAAATAGTTACTGGTCGGGCAAGATTTGAGGGCTTGGGAAAAAAAGGTGAAAAATTATCAAATGGAGATTCAAATGAAGTGGTTGGTACCATATCGTTCATAGCAGGCAATTATATCGATGCAGAAGAAACAAAAGACTTGAACTTTTTAAAAAGAAAGGTTAAACCAGGTGCGTCAAAAAGAAAGCTACAGCCATTGGTGAAAGGTGATCATTTAGAAGAGTGTTTAAGGGATGCTTTTACTCTTATAAAGGAAATGGCAGCCTTAATGAAGGCAAATGGAATGGCGGTCGACAATATCAATGCTGCGACAACTGGCCATATTCATAATGTAGTTTATCCACCTCTTCCAACAATACCATCTCCAACTTATGCTGGAACTGGTGCTATGGTTGGGAGCACTCGACTCGGCCAAAGAGCATCTGAGTCGTCCTTCGATAAAAGAGTTGACGCAATTATGCAAAATTATTTAGGAAAAGAAGGTAGAGACAACCGAGGCTCTATGCCAATGAGTCCAAAATATATTTTAAGCAAGTATGTATTTACAACATAAGGTGAAAAATGGCTGAACTAGAAAAAAAATACTCGGACTTTCAAGAGAGTGAGTGTAAAGACGAGCAAAAAATTGAGATTGTTGATGAAAAACTTTGTCCCACTTGTGAACCGAACCCAAACTTTAAGCTTGAGGGCGAGTGGTGGGATATCAAAAAGGCATATCTTCATGAGGAATTTTGCGAATATCGTGTTCGCGTATATGAGACTGAGGCAGAGCGTGAGCTCAATGCCGATGGTGATAGTTATTTTGAAAGCCAAAAGCTAGAAAAAATCCAAGAAAAAATATTAGAGGTGGCTACTTTAAGGATTTTAAATGAATTTGATAAACCAATAAATGATAGCACGAAAGAACAAGTGATGGCCGGCTGCAACATAATTGATGACTATTACGGCACTAATAGCCGAACCCTTGGCACAGCATATCTTGTCTCAGTACCTGCTTTTAATTTTGATAAAATTCTACCAAATAACGACCCGAACGCAGAAAAAGATGATAGCAAAAATTCGTCAATATCAGGTATGGAAGTTATACTAGATGGAGATACATTATATAGAAAACTTTTAATTTTAAGGCTTACCATATCATCTTATGGAAAATTTTATTCATTAGCACAAAGCGCTCTCAATGGGGACTCTTTTGTGATTAGGCAAGAAGCTGATCCCATTTATAGGATAAATTATGACAACACCGCAACGAGAGTGCGTAATTTTATGTTTGACCTAAGCGATGTTATGCAGGAAAAGGATTATCCAAGACTAGGTGAATTGGGTGTTTTTAAGGCCAAGAGACCGGAAAGAATAAAGATTGTCTTCGCAGCTTCTGAGAGACCTTATGAGCTAGATGAAATCTATGTCCTACCAGATGCTGGTTGCGAAATATATGAAAAACTAAACGTACCACTGAACAGTCCATTGAGACATCATTCAACCAAGGTTGTCTATCATTTTTTGAAAAATTTAGATCGCGTATACAATGACATAGTTGCAAAAGAAACAAAGCCTTGGCTAGAATGGACCTTGGAACACTTTTACCCGGGCTATATTGCTGAAGGTGGTATCGATGACCTACAGAATTATGGGGAAGGATTAGAGTGCCTGCTTGAAGATGCATTGGGGCTTGACCCAGGTAAGATTGTCGATTCTTTGGCAAAAGAAATTATGTCAGCATTTGATTCAATTGATGCTGAATTTGCTAAACAAGCCTGTCGAGAGGCTGAAAGGCTGGCTGAGGGCGGCCCCGATAGAAAGCAAGACCCAGATGTTGTCCAGGCAGCTGAAGAAGAAAGAAGAAACAAAATGCTGGCTCGATATGAAACAGAATTTAAAAACAAGTTTTATGATGACATGGTTGGCCAGGCTAAAGAAAGAAGAGACAAGCAGATTGCGACTGCTGCAATGTTTGAAACCCCCAACCAATCCAAAGAGCTGTCTGCTGAGTATATTAAAAAGACAATCCCAGCTCCAGACAAGGGTAATATCTTCTTAATTCTCAAGAAACACTATTCGGATATTCCAAATTTTGAGTCCCCTACTTATAAATTTAAGAATAAAGAAGGAAAGAGAGTAACCGGTGGAACAATTGATGATCAAGGCTCTCAAGCAATACAATATGAAATTAAAAACGAAACGGATTTGGTTAGTTTTGCTAAAGACTTTGCTGTAACTAAATATAACAATGAAGAAGCTGGATCTTTCGGGGATCAAATTCAAAACTCGCCTCACTATCAAGAAATGAAAGAGGCAATTACTGAATTTTACGACACAGAAATAGCCTTTGTGTCTAGCCTTGTCGATGCAGTTAGTGGAAAAATTGATTGGTCCCTGTTGGAAATAACATCTGTTATAGGTGTTTGTGGCCTTAATAAGACAGCAGGAAAGGCACTAGATTGTATTGCAAACGGAATCTCATTTAATGACTTTTTAAATATTTTAATTGCTAAGTTTTTTGAATACTTGCAAATAAATTACCTCAATCTCTTAATAGAGGATCTACCAGCAGATGTTAGAGATGATTTAAATGAGGCTTTTGCAAAAGAGTTTGGCGCAAACGTTAATTTGACTGATATGTTTGGAATTATGTTGGCTGATGGTGGGAATAGAAAATTAAAAGACATGAGTACTTTTGCTAGTCATGCTAAAAGAATATTTGATCTGTACAAGAAGTACCCGCTAGCACAAGTCCTTGCTCTTGGAACAGAAGAGGAAAGAGAATATTTACTCTCTAAGCTGTCTAAGACAGGGGAAAAAGAAATTAGAGACTTGTTTGCCATGTACTATTGGGATGAGACTGTGGTGCCCGGACGAGCACCAAAGTGGGAAGATAAAGAAATAGATAGGGTTCACACGGCCCCACTTAGCGCTCCGGGGGAAGAAGAATCTGCTCGGTCCATACCGGTAGAGAAGTGGGTACACAAGAGGTTGAAGTATTTGATGCTCAAGCATAAAAAAAGCCAACCGGATTACAAAAACGCTTGGTCCAGAATAGGATCGGCCATTGGAAAGCCCTTTGCGGATACCTATGAGTTTGTAAAAGAACCTGTGGATCAAATTGTTGCGCGATCAGAACTTAAAAAAGTTGAAGAAAATGTTTTCGAATATGATCGTCAGATAAACACTCTGAATCAACAAATAACGGATCTTATAGAAGAAGAAGGGCAAATAAGAAGCCAATTGGTCAATCTGAGGAGTACTCAAGTTAATGAAACAGGTGCTGCCCAACCCGACTCACAACCAGATGAGTTTTCCTTCATGGGCTCCTCATCTGTTTCTGCACAAATACAATCTTTAGAACAAAGATTAGCTGGTGTAGTATCCAGCAAGGAAAGTTTAGAACAACAAGAAACGGAAGCCTTTGCCGGACGAGCAGAAAATGTTGAAAAAATAGATCCTCTGGATGGTGAGATAACAACATATCCAGAATACAAGGCAAATCAACTAAATCAATACGAAAAGGCACAGAAAAAATTTGAAGAGACACAATTTGGTGTAAAAGTAGATATAATTTTTGATATCGTTTTTGATTGGGTGGTAGATTATATCATGGATAGTCTCAGTATTGATGCTCTTTTTGAATATATAAAGTCATATCCTGCAGCAGAATTTGCAATTGATAAGCTTCAGCAACTTCTTCTTCCTTCTTGTCCAGGTCCTCCTGTAATTTTTCCTCCATTGAATGATATTTTTAAATCTTTATCGGTTGATGTGTGCGACCCTAGTATGTCCATGACCATGCCGGCGATAAATATACCGAGCATTGACTGGAGATACAAAATCCAGTCGCAATTTAGCGAGATATTTCGAGAGGCAATGTTCAAGTTAGTGGCAAATATCATAGAGAGTCTTGTAAAGAAACTTCTTTCATTCTTAGAGGGATCGCTGTGTAATGCCATAGAGGCACTCGGTGGCTTAGCAGCAGGTGCTCTAGCAGGTCAAGACACAACAGATGCTTTTTATGATGCCCTAAACGAGGCTTTTTGCAATGACGGAGATAGTCCACAGACTTCTCGAAAAAAAGCGGAAGAGCTAGCAGATGCATTGTTTAATCTGAACAACTTAGATCCATCCATAAATCCTGCTGGCGGCGGCAAAAAGGTAGCTGACATAATAGGTTCGGTCTCAACTACAAACGAGGTTCTTGGTGCAATTGTTGCCTATGGCGACGAACAAAATAATCAATTTTGCACTACCATAGCCAATGCTGTTGATATTTTAGCACCAGAAATGAGAGCACTACTCGGCTCCCCAGATCAAGTAGCTTACTTTTTTAAAAATTTAGGCAGCTACCTTTCACCAGATGATAGAGAGAGAATTAGAAACCTCTTAGATGCAGATATTCCAAACCTACCAGTTTCAGAGGCAATCTGTTTGACCAATGAAGAACTTGAAGACTGGAATAATTTAAGAAATAGTTTACTTCAAGGACATGGTTTAACTCCTGAAGAAGCAGCATCTCGAGTAGCGGATTTAAACAGGAGAGCCAGAGAAGCAGTGGAAGATATTGTAGATGACGTGTACAATATTGATTCCGGAGATATGTTAGGAGACGCCTTGTTGAACGAGTTGTCGAAAGATGTCTGTAATGCCAGTAATGTTTTAAATATGTCATCTACCGATGCGCTAGCACGTTCAGCTGAGTCGGCAGCAACAAAAGCTTTTTATAAAAATCTATCAGATTCGCTTGTTGATGGTTTTACGGGAAGAAATGGCATTTTAGGAGAGGCTACCCGGGATTTTGAAAACTACACTGAATTCGCCAGACAGTTTTTCAACTTCTTTAACAAAAACTATACAAATAGTCAAGAAGAGCGTGATAACTACTATAATCAGGCACCCTGGCCTGAACAAATCGTAATGGACTTATTAAGTCCTGAAGATGATGATGGAGTGAATCAAGTCAGAGGCGCCTATCCAAAAACAGTTGGGATCACCCAGAGAGAGAGAATCCTTGGTGAAGATGGAAAAACATATAGCTTTGACGACACAGGCTCTGAAATAGATTTTAAATTTCATGATACTTTTGAACTTGGCCTTATTGAACAAAATTATCTAAAGGAAATATCTGCTATACAGGGAAAACAATTTAATTATGAGCTCAGAGTGACAGAGAAGATCGACGAAGCGGACTTGGACGTCGAAATGGCAATTACGGTACCCGTTGACCTAAAAGATGATGAGTATAATTACCTAAGTGAAATTGGCTATAACATATATGATTCATCAGGTGAACCTGGCGGTATAAGAAAACAAATATTTAATAAATTTGCCTCAATCTCAATCCCACTCCCCAACAAAGATTTCTCACAGGTGTATGAAAAGTCATTTGAAGTCTTCAATAAAAATTTAATAGAACTGTTGTTGACTGATACTCGACAAGATGATAACATTCCAATGGGATATAAATTTGGCTATGTCACCGAAAATCTAACATCGGATGCATTTGTGTATTACAACAAGGACATGGTTGGCCTGGTACCATATAATATACCAGAAGAGCAAAAGAAACTCGGAGAATTTGGCGACCCGAGAGTCATTGCATTGAATCCTGCCTTATATGGGGGAAGATACAGTGATCCAAATTATTTTGTAGAACCAAGGGCGTTTACAGGCTGGCTTGAATTAGCCACCAAAGCCTTTTTATCTCCAAGTGGTTGTGATCCGAAAATACCTCCACTAATAAGCTTTGACGACATCAGAGAAAGAACAGACAACCTCAAAAGATCTCTTTCTGAAGATCCTCGCTTGGGCGACAACCCCGACTGCATTGCCAATGAGCCATTCAATATCCTTTTGGACAAAAATACCAAAGCGCACCTCGAAGGTGTTGTAAGGTCCACAATAAGAACATATATAACAGAATACTTCTTTAAAGGATATGGCTTGTTTTCAAATCTAGAATTGACCGCAAATAATTACGACCCAGCAGTGTTTTTATATATAGCACAAAAAATGAAACAAGAAATGTATGGTATTGGTTCTCCATTCTTTACAACTTCACTGACCATTGTGCGAGAAAAATACTGGTATACCTTTTTGGAACAAGCAGCTGAAGCATATGAAAGAACGATAGACATGGATGGAATTCAACCGCCACCTGAAGTTCAAGATGCTATAAACGATATACGTTTAGGCATGGATCAATACGTCTCTGTCGATGCAGAGGTGAAAAAGACAATGTTTGAAAGACTTAAAAGCACCAAGGACATTATCAGCAAGCCAGGCCCAGGGTACAACCCCATAAATGTGGTATCTTTGGATGCTGCACAATTTACACTGCAGGCAATTGCATTCCAGCAAACCACAGACCCAGAAGAAAAGAAAGATTTTTTTAATGGCGCTCCCTTCGAGGGATTTAGCGGTTTTGATTTGTTTTTTACATCCTTGAAGAAGCTCAAATTTTTTCAAAAAATGTATTTCATAGCAGTATATGAAAAAGAAGCAACTTTGTTGTTGTCGGAATTAATTAGGCAAGAATTTAATCGTCTCTATGATGTTGTATCAGACGGCATAACGGATAAGCCTCACTATAGTGATTTAATGAAATCAACCTTTAGGATGATGCCAGGGTCTACTAGTAGAATTGGCCTAAGTGAATATTACTTAGAAAAAAATACAAGACTCTCGGCGGACCCAGGGAGCATCCCTAATGTAAAGAGTAACAACACCACTTCCCCAGTGGCGCTTTCTGCCGAACCTCAATTTATTGTAGAGGCATATGCTAGACTAGTCGACAAAGCAGATCCAAATGTATCTCCGATTATACGAAATAGGCCTCAAAAATATGTCGGCGCAATCTCTCTATCGGACATGGGAGACTTTTTCAGTCAAAACACAAGTCTATTTGGTGATAATTATCTATCTGATTTATTTGGGAATTTAACCTTTTTATATACAGGATCCTTCAAGGATTTAATGAACAAGGGCTTCGTTGGTGATGAATGGATTTCCAGACTCCACACTCTAAACAAAAAAGAGGGTATAAGCATTGATCGGCTGCAAGATTCTAGAACAAGACATATTGGCTCTAGAGAGTACGATGACTTCGACGTGATATATGATGAAGCATTTTTATTGCCAGGAGAAACACCAGAGCCTACCGGAACCTTTGGAAGCACAGGTGTAAAATATGGAATTAGACTATCTTTAGTGTTCCAAGAAGATTTTCTTAACCCGGCAGATATAGCCCTCCTAAGGTCTAACCCAAGCTTCATGGCTACCTCTATAAATGAAAAATCTTATTTGTTTGATGATAATGGATTTGTTTTACCCCTCGTATCAGAAGAGATTGATCTCGTTGATGAACAGTTTTCAAAAGTTCATCCATTTTCTGGAACAGAAAGGTATGACTTGGAATGCTTGATAAACAAAATGGTGGAGAGAACAGATTTTAAAATGTTTATGGAAAAAGTTTTTGGTGCAAAACAAGCATCTAGCATGTTATCAATATATTGTATGGAAACATTCATGCCATCTCTGGGCGCAAAGATAGCCCCATTGGAAAACCCTCCAAACAATGATTATAATACTTATGAAAGGGCATATGGCTCGACAGGTTTGCCTGATAGTTCTTGGGAAGGCACAATGAACGATTCTGGTAAAAATTCTCTTAGGAAAAATTTTAAGAGTCTGTATTTGGCAAGAATGCCTGATGGTCAAAGCACCGATGATGATTCAGACTTTACAGGCTTGAGGGGATTGTTTAGGACTAGTAATCCATTTGACTTCAACCTCTTGTGGGCTGGTTCAGGGATTAAATTACCTTGGTGGCGTCGTAGGAAAGCAAAGACAAAAATATATGATGCAAATGGTCAAGAGTGTGTGGATCCTAAAAAAGATTTACAATAAGAACTATTTAATCATAAAGGGAGTAAGATATGCCACTTTACGGACCAAAATTCCCCCTATCAGCGGGAAATCACGATACATTTGAACTCTATGATGATGTACATCAGCAAATAAATTTTTATCTTAAGAATTTAATTTTGACATCACCGGGAGAAAATATCAGCGATCCAAGGTATGGAGTGGGCTTGCGAAGATTTTTATTTGAGCAAAATCTACAATCCACAAGACAAGAGATAAGTTCTGCAATTTCAAACCAAATATCCAAATACCTACCCTATTTAACAGTGTCAGAAATACAAGTTAGCGCATCTGCAACGGAGATTGATAGTAATTCTTTGACGATTAAAATTATCTACTCACTATTGGGAGACGAAGAGTTGCAAATATTTGACTTGAACACTGAACCAGCTACAACCATAGGATTCTACTGATGCCTGATAAGAAAATTTTAGTTAAATACACAAATAGAGACTTCAACTCCATCAAAAGGGATTTAGAAGAACATGCTAGGAGATATTACCCCGATACTTATAAAGATTTCTCGGAAAATTCATTTGGATCATATGTTTTAGATACGGTGTCTTATGTTGGTGATATGTTGTCTTTTTATTTAGATTATCAAGTTAATGAAACCTTTCTAGACTCAGCTGTTGAATACGAAAATGTTCGAAGGTTGGCAAAAAATACTGGATATAGATTTACTGGTCGACCTGCTGCTTTTGGTACGGCAACCTTTTATATCATGGTTCCAGCAAACACTTCGGGGCTGGGCCCAAACTCTGCACTGATACCGGTTTTGAAAACGGGGACCGAGGTCCAGGCAACAACTGGTACCACTTTTGTACTAACAGAGGATGTAGATTTTTCAAATCCTAAAAATGAAATTGTCGCAGCTAGATTTAGCAACACCACGGGTAAGCCAACCGAGTATGCGATTAGAGCACATGGTCAGGTTAAATCAACGGTCATGTACAGGACAACACTGCAAATTGGAGATTTTACAAGATTCATGCGTGTTAGGGTCGGTCCATCAGCAATCGCAGAAATACATTCCGTAATTGACAGCGAAGGACATGAGTATTATCAAGTTGATCATTTATCTCAAGATGTTGTCTACATAAACACAACAAATCCATCCGCTGCATCTGATGGAGTACCGCAGATAATAAAGCCCAAGATAGTACCTAGAAGATTTGTCTTGGAACAAGACGAGACAGGAACCTATTTGCAATTTGGATATGGTACAGATGAAGAATTGACAACGACAGACATTACGGATCCTTCTCAAATTGCTCTTAAATTAACTGGTCGACCATATATTACTGATACCGCTTTTGATCCAACAAAACTACTTGATTCAAATACCTTGGGGGTTGTCCCTTCAGACACCACCTTGACCGTTATGTATCTACAGAATGAAACAGATTCTGTAAATGTGTCTCAAGGGAACCTCAGCACGGTCAGCATCGGAATTTTGACCTTCCCGAATGCCGACGGCATTAATGATTCGATGCAAAATAGTGTTAGAAATTCTTTAGAGGTCTCAAATGACGTTGCAATTGTTGGGAATACGTCAAGACCAACTGCTGAGGAAATACGTTATAGGTCATACGCAGCCCAAGCAGCTCAGCAGCGTTCTGTAACTCGAAATGATTATGAGGCCTATGTCTATATGATGCCTCCAAATTTTGGCTCAATAAAAAGAGTCTCAATTGTAAATGATCCCTCCTCTTCAAATAGGAGATTGTCTGTTTATGTTATATCACAAGATGAAAACAATTATCTTGTTTCATCAAATTCTACAATTAAGCAAAATGTAAAATCCTGGTTAAACAAAAACAAGATGTTAAATGACAATATTGATATTTACGATGCAAAAATAGTCAATATTGGTTTTGATTACGAGGTAATAGTTCACCCAACTAGAGACAAAGTTGAGGTCCTAAATGATATAAATCAAAGATTAGGTTCCGAGTTGTCTGAAAAAATGTATATCGGTGAACCGTTTTATCTAACTAATATTTTTAGAATCATAAACAAGGTAGATGGGGTCGTAGATACAACAAAAGTTATACCAGTAATAAAAAATACCTCCGGATATAATGCAGCCCCAGTTACAATTGAAGAGATGAAATCTCCAGACGGAACTTTCCTTAAGGCCCCTAGAAATGTGATTTTTGAAATTAAATTTTTTAACACAGACATCAGAGGAACAGCAATATGATCAGAAGATATTATGCGACAAAAGATAATACCATCACAAATGCTTTTGAGGAAAACTTAACAACTCGAGGTACAGGCTCAAACATGGGAGCCTCTGATATACTCGAGACTTTTTCAATATATAATCAAATCTCCAACTCTTCTGGTATTTCAAGCGAACTTGCCAGGATTCTTATAGAGTTTGATATCGACGACATAAGCACAGACAGAACACAAAATTTAGTTCCAGGTTCTGGGTCAGTATCTTGGTATTTAAAAATGTATGATGCGCCCCACTCTCAAACTGTGCCTTCCAATTTTACGCTTGAGGTGCAGGGAATAAATGGTTCTTGGCAAGAGGGCTATGGTTTAGATATGGATTTTTACGAAGATCTAACCAAAAACGGTATAGGATCTAACTGGATAAATGCGCAAAAGCTAACTGCCGCCACTGCTACCATAACTGCTGTAGCACCAGGCGGCTTGTCGGGCGGAGCGACGTTTACTTTGACCAATGCTGCCGGTGTCACAACCACTTATAGAATCAACGGTGGTGGTGCTTATGCCACCCAACCAGGTGGTACCGCTGGAACAACTATTGATGTGTTTTTCTTTGGCGCTAGTACAGTTGCCCATGTGGCAGAGGCAATAAAAAAAGCGATTAATGCTACAACAGACGCAGATATGACAGCCACGGACAATGGAACAGACATAACCATTACTCAATCAACTACTGGAATTACTGGCAATAAAACAAATGCCAACAACAGCACTGGATTGTCCTCGGTAGGTAATTTTGAAGGGGCGGTTGGCGAGTGGACAACAGCGGGTGGTGATTATCACGCCTCTCCCTTGTATACCCAGGCCTTCTCAAGTGGATTGGAGGACTTGTGTCTAGATGTCTCTGGTCTCGTTGAAGAGTGGATAAAAGGCGCCGGTGGCGGTGGAAAAGACAATAATGGATTTGGCATAAAGCTAACCAGCACCCTAGAGAATGAAAAAAAATCCTTCTTCACTAAAAAGTTCTTTGGTCGAGACTCCGAGTTTTACTTCCAAAGGCCGGTGTTGGAAGCTAGGTGGGATAGCTCACGCAGAGATGATCGCGGAAGCTTTTACTTGTCCTCATCCTTGGCCGGTGCTGAAGATAACCTTAATACAATTTATTTATACAACTCTATAAGGGGCAAGCTAAAAAACATACCTGATATCGGCGAAGGTGCTATTGGGGTCAGTATTTTTTCTAGTTCAGCAAATACTCCAACCGGAGCCGCCCTTGTAATGACAGAAGATACCGTTCATGTTTTAGATACAAACAATTTAGTGATAACTGGTGGCCATGTTTCCACCGGTATTTACTCGGCAACCCTTGCTTTTACTGGATCCACCACGCTAACGTCAATAAACGATGTTTGGTTTAAATTGAGTGATTCTGTTTCTGATGCCTCTTCTGTTGGCGCAATTCAATACGCCACAGGCACAGTTAACCTGAAATCTTTCACCGCTGGGGCTCACAATCCAGAGACAGCATATGTTTTAAGTATGCCAAGATTAAAAAAAGAATACAGAACCAAACAAACCCACAGACTTGATCTATATGTTCGAGAAAAAAATTGGTCTCCAAACATCCATACGCTCGCTGTAAGATCATCAATTCCAAGCTTGATTATTCCAAGCGCTTCGTTTCAATTGCGAAGGTGCATTGATGATTATGTCGTAGTTCCATATGGCACAGGTTCTACAACAGAACCAGCATACACTGCGCTTTCGTTTGATGTTTCAGGAAACTACTTTGATCTTGACGCAACTTATTTAGAAACGGGATATTTATATGAGATACAATATTCTTTCTATGATGAGGAAAATGGTTGGGAAGAACAACCATATAGATTTAAGTTTAGAGTGGTAGATTAATGAGCATTAAAGATTTATTCAACAATCCCGGCACCAAAAAGATTCAAAAAACAGCTACATCCGATGAGTTGGTTGAAAATGTTGAATCTATTCAATACGTTGAAGCCAAGAAGCAAGAATTCGATCAGTTTGTCCCTCCAATTGATTTTACAACTGCATCAAACTTTGCTAAGTTTGGATCTGCCGAATTGTACTATGAAAAAGCTTTTGAAAGAATTCACGACTACTATCCATATGATGGAACATTGGCCGAGAAAACGGAATTTCACAACTCTTCTTCTTATTTAGACAAACATGTTTTTGACAATTTGTACCCGAGAACAAATGGCTATGTCCAGCTTGGCCTCAGCAGCGGCAATTACATTACTGCTTTTGGCGGACCACACACAGCCAGCTCTGGTATGCTCAACAAGACACTTGAGAGTACCTTTGAAAACTCTATGGTATATGACGAGAGCAAAAAACGCACCAGCGCCTTTGAATTTCGCGGCGATGATGGTGTAACTATAGAGTTTTGGTTAAATGTCCCCTCAGCGACAAACAAAACAATTATGCATGTTACTGGCGCCGGCGCTGGGGAAATTAAATTAGAATTGAGATCATCTGATGAACTAAGGGTTCAAATAGGCTCAGGCTCGTCTGGTGGAACTGCCAACGCTACAGTTCTGCAAAATGTAGTTGCTGGAGCATCAAATGTATGGAATCACTACGCAGTAACAATTCATAGCTCCTCCGTAGAAGGGCTGATCTATAGGGGATATAAAAACGGACAACTTAACAAAACAACTGTGAAGTCAGGTGCAGGCTATAATATTCCTACAATTTTACCTGCGACAAATGGTTTGAACATGACTGTCGCCGCAGATTCCGACGGCACCAACAGGTTGGTGTGTAAATTAGATGAATTTAGATATTGGAAGAAAGCCAGAACTCCAGAACAAATTTATAACAATTGGTTTGTTCCAATTGGTGGCGGGACCAATAAGAATGACGCAAACATTGATCTCGGTTTGTATTTTAAGTTCAACGAGGGCATCACAGGAGACTCTTCTATTGACGAGGTTATACTGGACTATTCCGGAAGGATTAATAATGGTAAGATCGTAACTTATGATTCAACAATGAGGAATACTGGTTCCGCAATAAGAGAGAAGCTAGGCGAATCAGAATTTCTTGACCCGATCATATATTCAACTCACCCAGATGTCGTTGCAAAAAAAGCAGAACACAAACTATCAGGATCATTGGCAGACAAAGAAAATTCGTCAATGATGCTCAGTTATTTCCCATCCTGGATGCAAGAGGAAGACGAGCAAAACGGAAAACAACTAAAATACCTAGCCCAAGTTCTTGGGTCGTATTTTGATACCCTGTGGCATCAAATAGATTTCGTCGACAAAATTCACGACCACCATTATATTAGTGGATCAAATAAAGCACTTCCTTTTTCTAAGAAACTTCTTTACAATCGAGGCTTTGTCGTCCCAGATTTGTTCGCAGATGCGACAATTATTGAAAATCTTCTTGGGAAGGACGATAATGAGGTTTATGAGAAACAAATAAATGAGGTTCGTAACACAATATACCACAACCTATATAATAACCTTGATGCTATCTATAAATCAAAAGGTTCGGAGAAGTCGTTTAGAAACTTTTTCCGATCACTTGGTATCGGGCAAGACGTTGTAAAGCTTCGAATGTATGCAGACGATTCAACTTTTGTGTTGAGGAACAATTATGAACATAGATCATATGAGAGAAAATATTTAAACTTTAATCAAGAAGGTCATTTTGATGCGACGTTGTTCTCTACATCGTCGGCAAATAATTCAAACCACTATATCCCCGGAGATACTGACTATTTGGGATCTTTTACTTTTGAAACTGAAATAATTTTACCTAGAAAAAATCGATTAGCTCAATATGGCATCGTACCATTCAGCGGCTTGACCGCCTCTGTTGCTGGCTTTCACACTCTTGGAACCGCATATGTCCACCCAACACCTAATCGAGAGGTATCTGTATATGTGCTCAAGGAAGCTACTGACACATCATTAAATCCAGATGAATCTCATAGGGTTAGGTTTATGCTAAAGGGTGCTTTTGGGGAGCTAATTTCTGAAACATACAACTATCAATATGAAAATAATAAATGGAATCTGGCAGTCAGACTTCGTCATGAAAACTATCCCTATGGAAATGTAGTTGGTAATGTCTCCAATAATTATATTGCTGAATTTTACGGGGTTGAGGCTGATGGTAGTACAAAGAGGAACTCTTTTTATCTATCTTCATCAATCACGGCAAACTACTTCACGGATAGCAAGATATTTTACGCCGGAGCCAAAAGAGCAGATGTAATTGACACATTGATTTATGGTACAGACATAAAGCTTGGGTTTGCACGTTATTGGCATAGTTATTTGTCAAATGATGCAATTGACCAACATGCATATGATTCTGAGACATTTGGTGCAAATGAGCCTTTTGAAAATGACCTGGTTGATACCAATCCTTATGAAGTGCCTCGCGAAAAAACATTGGCTTTTCATTGGGCATTTAACGATTTAACAACGTCTGATGGAGCAGGGGAGTTGCTAGTCTCCGACCTATCTTCAGGCTCCACAGACAGCAATTATGGGCCTATATCAGACACTATACAGAGATATAACCAAGGAAAGGCAATTGGATTCAATGCCAATTCCCAAAAGGCCTTGGATAAAATGTATATCCAAGCCGCAAGAAAGCGCCAACCAGATGACCTAATGTCCTCTGATCTAACAATCATTAAGAGCGAACCAACAGAGCTTTTCTTTGTAGATGATGATGTATCTGACAATTTTTACTCTTTTGAAAAATCATTATATGGAACAATTTCTGATGAAATGATGAATATGTTTTCTACCGCTTTAGATCTAAATAACTTAATAGGTCAACCAAACCAAAAATATCACCACAGATACAATTTAGCAGATTTCTTAAGAGATCGTTTCTATGATGACGTTGAGAACGAACCAGATGTGGAAAAATTCACCTCTTTCTATAAGTGGATTGATGATTCAATATCAATTGCGTTAAGACAATTAGTCCCAGCATCTGCAAGATCTTCTGACAAAATCATAGATGTTATTGAGAGCCATGTCCTTGAGAGAAACAAATATGTTCATCAAGTGCCAATCCTGACTACTTTCCAATCAACAGAGGGTTCCATCAAGGGTATTACTGAGATGAAATATGATTGGAAGCATGGCCATGCCCCATTTTTCCCTGATGAAGAGCAAACAAATGCTTTATGGCAGAGAGAAAGAAAAGTAAGAAGCGATGAGGTTTCAGGACTTAGAGAGACTTTAAGAGTCTCCAAGAATAATCACTCAATTCAATCTTCTGGTCTTCGAAGAAGAGAGATAGCTGGATCGACTCGCATTAGCGATGTGTATGCTATTAGAAAATTCGCCAAGACATACGATTTGTCCATGGTGTCTAAGCCACCTATACATGGTGGAGTAAACTTTGAAAGATCAAAAAATATTCAATTATTTCATGAGTCAATAGCGCCTGCTGGTGGTTTAGGTTCAACATCTGGGGTTCCACAAAATATCATCACGGTTGGTGTTGGTGAGGAAAATGGTTTGGTTAGAGAAACTAGAGATGACGATAACCTACCAAGAAAGAAAAAGTTTAACTCCAATGCCTTAGTTGGGAACCGAGAGGGTTCTGAGTATGGTTATGGCATCAAGGGAAACATGGTCTTACCGCTAAACTTGATGTCTGGAACGGTCCACAGCGGATACAATCATGAGGTAAAATCAAACTTTGCAGCAGATGTGGTTCTAGCCAATCTTCACCATGATTCAGTAGGAAATAACAATGAAACATCTATACAGGGGCCTTTCACCAATGCGCACGTTGGCGGGTTGCAATATAGACACATTGATATCAATAGATATGATACTTCAAAATCAGTAGGTGTTTTGTCTCGCACCGGTGGGACATTCCCTTCCGCCAGTATTCAGTTTACTCCAAACGTGCTTTCATCTAAATTAGCTGCCGGTACTGGGTCATTTGTAACCATTCGAGACGGAGACGGAACAACTATTACAGCTCTATATTCTGACGTATATGATCTATATGACAACCAGTGGACAAATATGGATCAACTAGTCTTTATCATAAATAACAAGTTGGACATGACCACAAATAAGGCCAGCGACAGTTTCCTCTCCCTAACGCAAAGCGTGACCGGTAATTTTTACAATTATACAATTCAAGCATCATCACATGGTTTCATTACAGCATCCGGTTTCAATGGCGGCACTCCGATAACATCAAGTGTTTCCTATGTTAATATTGATGGACCGGAAAACAGACCAGAAGGTTGGGGTCTTGTCTTCAAGGATCACCCATCTCAAGGTGATAGCGATGGTTCGTTCGGTTTCATTGGGGCTGACTATTCAACTCCCTATCCTAGTTCTGTAAAACTAAAGGCTACTAGATATAGAGAAGAAACTGCAAAAAGACCAGTCAATATCAGAAACATAAAGACAACCTCTGGCTCCTTGAAGGCTGGTAATTACTCCAACGAAATACAAATATTTTCAGTCGCTCACCAGCACCAAAAAACTTGGGCTGTCGAGGCGTACGATGATCCAGACATCAATATTATACCTGAGTCAATAGCTGATTCGCTGCCACAAACCACGCACTATCAAAGCATGCTAGGCGTATCTCCGTTGGAGCAAGGAAATACTTTTGGGGTATACGGCAATAATCGCCAACCAGACGCCGAGCTTTTGGTAAATTTGGTACCCGGTACAACAGCGACTGGATCCTTTGTAGTAACAGGTTCTCCATCTCCCCCTGCTAACGCTAGCGGATCGTTTGAGGTCACTGGTACCCATGTTGATGGAACATCCGCAGCAGGGTCATTCAAGTTTTATTCCTCAGATACTCAAGGTTTTCAAACTATTAATGATTGGAATTTAAATCAAATTCAATTTGGAGGTAAATCTTTCACTCTCACTGCATCAAACCCCAGTGATACGAGTTCTCAATTCTTTTTCGTCACAGGTGCAAACAGCGGTTCGACCTATACCAATTTGCGCAATGAAATAAACGCAGCACACAATGGTGTTTATACTGCCGGCTACACAGAAACAATTCCACCGGGTGGCCGAGGTTTGAATATAAGTGCCAGCTATAGCAACCCAGTGTTTTTAAGCGCAAGTGAAGCTTCTAATGGTGGAAAATATAATCAAAATGCTTACTCTTGGGTATTTAATCTTGCGGTTTCTGATAACTCGCCCATCCCTACTCATGATGAATATATTTTTTCAACACTAAATTCAGGTGGCTCGGCAGTTTCTCAAGAGCTATTTATCACTTCTTCCAATGGAGATTTGATTTATAGAGTTCATTTTACCGGTGGTCAAACACGTACATGGTCTACCGGTAGCTTTAAGAGCGCCCTAAACAGACACCAAATGTATAATTTAATATTGACCCATGATTATCCGTCTGGAGCGCCTGGTGCAAGTGATGCTGCAATCTCGCTTGATGGTGTTGATTTACCATTGACGTTTGCTTTTGCCGGTGGTGCCGTTGGTAATGCGCAAAGTCTCAAGGTTCCATCGGCTGGAGATCTATTTTTGTTTAGCGCCAAAGGTAGCAATAATACAAATTTTGTAGGGACAGCAAGTGTTGCGGCTTTCTTTAAAGATGCCATCGGCCCAACAAATAGGCAGTTTTTGTATAACCAAGGTTTTATTAAAGATTATAGTTTCGTTAGAAACGTTTCAAATTTTCTAGTGACTCAGTGGAAACTAGAGCCAACAAATGACCCTACAGTCGATGGTGATATTTTCACAGCACTCACGGGTAGTGATTTAATCAACCTAACCGCCAGCATAAGGGTCCCAGGTCAAATGGTCACAGCAGAAGCTGCAGGTCTGGCAGAGGAGCCATACGCAACATTCAATATAACAGCAGATCTAACAGGCTCTGCATACAATGGCGCCTTTACGATCAATGCTACACCGAGCGAGCACAATTACTTTGATGATGTTGCCCCCGGTGGCTTAAATGGCGGAACGAACGAGGCTGGTTTAATATTTGGCAATAAAATTGTAGTGGGTAGTAAAAATTTCATTGTGGCTGCGACGGCATCAACAGATACTTCTTCAAATTTCTATGTTGTTTACACCGGCTCTAGTCCTGGGATATGGAACTCATTGCAGAGCAAGATTATTGCAAACACAGAAGTTACTTCAATAAACAGGGTTGATACAGGCTTTGTATCTTCAGTGTTTAGCTTAACTTCTTCTTTGGGGACAGCTGGAAACGTCTCAATAAATTTAGCTGGTGATGTAGCAAACTCGGCATCCTTCAAAAACCCAGTTGGTATGCAAGGTGGGTTGAACTATGGAAGTCTTTATGGTATACAAGATGGTGATCATTTAAATATCGCAGATCCCACAGGTAGAAGATTTATCCTAACCTCATCCGCCCCCTCTGACACCTCGACACTTAAGTATATTGAAATAACCGGCACTAGCGCGGCGATATGGACTGCTCTAGAAAACAAGATAGAGTCAGCTGTTTCGCCAAACATACTTGCTACCGTCAATACTTCAGCTGGTCATTCTGCTACCTTCTCTCTGGCTGGGGCAGCAACTGGTTCATCTCGCAACCATACCTTATCTGAGAACGGAAATTCATTTACATCACTCCTTGGAATGGCCGGCGGCACAAACATGATACCAGCAACATTTAACTTGCAAGACAACACGATTACCAGACCAAGAACGGATCTTACGGGCTCCGAGAGAAATATTGCCACCAGATTCTCGGCCCCCGGAGGACCAGAAATACAATCAATCAGTTATCTGGATGCATATACTTCAACATATTCAGTCCATAATGCAATGCCATTCCGAAATCTCTCCATATTGGGCTCTGGAAGTGGCGAGAGTGCAACCATAAGGGTAGAAGACCACTTGGGCAAGAGAAGGGGCTTAAAGACCCTTAGAGCGCTTCATATGGGACAATTTGGTATTGACTCAACACACGGATCAATAACATCAACATCTTATCCTACAAATGGATCTTTCAATAAGCAACAGAGAAACCCTGTCACCAGATATGTTTGGAATTCTTCAGCCGACATAACAGCATCTCAGAATCCAAAAGTTGACCTAATTACTAGTAATGCTCATGATAATATGCACATCAATACTCCAATTCCAAGAAGCGAATTTCAATATTCGTGGATTAGGTCTACGGTCTCAGGCTCAGGTTGGCTGAATGATGTGTTATTCTTTGGGTATGCCCCCACTGACGGGTTTGTTTCGGCATCACTTGGTTATGCTGAGGCTATTAATTTCCCCACTGGGTCTACAATTTTTCAAAAAGGGAGTTAATAATGGCAACATTTGTTGATCACGTTGGACTAAACACTTTGATATCAAGCTCGTTTGATGATACTAACACAATTACATCAAACATAAACCATGCTATTGGTTCAATCTCAGGATCAGAAATATTGGTCGGGATCAATACTCATCGTGGTAATCGCTATGGATATTCAACATGGACCCAGCTTCGCGCATCACAAAACCCAGTCACAAGGAATCATCGCAAAAACAATAAGATGAGTTTTGTTGTACAACCAGGCCCTGTGCGAAATGTTTTGCCAAATGGGGATATCCGAGTACGAGACAGATATTCAGCGCTACAATTCTATAACGAACCGGCAATAACTCAAAATTCATATCCGTTGGTTTGGAATGTGGGTAAGCACATTAGAGACAGGAATGGAAATATTTCGGGGCAACCTCGCAAGTTTTCAATTATATCTTCATATGGAAATGAACTTGTGGGATTTGCAAACGACAAGGTTAGTAAGCTTCATAGGTTCAATAAAGATGAAAAGCAGACAGAATACTTTACAATAAAGGACATGTATTTGGAAAATGGCTTGAACAGCGAAGACACTCCGATAACTCACTGGGAATTCATTCAATACCGCGAAACAGTATTCCCAAGACCAGCTAATCAATTTAGATCCCCAACAAGAACAAGACCTAGGTTCACTAGTTTCTTTCGACATGACCGACTAGATAGAACAATTGTTTATGGTGGCCCCGGCAATACCGGCGCTAAAGCAGACGGATTCACTCAAGGTTTTGGGTGGGTAAATGCGTTCACAGACAGGTATGCGCTTTCCCAAAGTACATGGCCTCTTGATGAACATGAATTTTTTACAACATTAACTTATAACAGTCTGGCTGGGTCTATAGGGTGGAACTTTACAACTCGTTTTCCGTCAACTGCAAACCGTTTTAGAGGCGGTCAAGGCGGCTTAATGCAAACCTTGAGTCAGTATTGGGCGACGATGTCAACATACACTAGCACCAGCTATCTCACTAGTGATACTGGCAGCAACGTCGTCGCTGCAGCTGCGATCATTGATAAAAGCATGGCTCCAGGTCCCCTATACACTAGAAGAATCAACTTGGAACACACTAGGTCTATTGCCAACCCAACTGGCATGTTGATTGACAACACTGGTAGTGGTACATCGTACTCATTGGTAGAATTTCAAGGTGGTGCTTTATGGGAGGCTGGGTCAAAAAGGCAAGTTAGAAATTCCGACGGAACATATACTTTTGCCCCAAAAGAGCCGTTTTATGATACTTATGAAAATTATGTAGAGGATGTTAAGAGAAGGGGAAAAAATTATTCAATCATACCAGAATTTAGAATGAGCACTCAAGTCGAAGACTACCTGAAAACAGGTGGTGCGATTGAATCTGATATGTTTGAAGTTACTGGTGGAATTACGGGACTAGAGGATTCCTCTAAGTCTGGTCCACTTGCATCTGGTGCCGCCGAGGTTAGTGGCTCTGGCGACTTTTACCAAATTTATTCAAATACAGATTTTATGAAAAATTTTGAACTAATAGCAGAAGACCACAAAGACTTTACAAATGGAAAGGTCTTGTCGCTAAGGTGCAAAGCTATTAAGAAATTTTTGCCCTATGAAGGCTTCTATCCTTGCCAGAGAACACTTCAGCTTTCAAAGAGATTTTTTGATTCTTTTAAGGATAATATTAAATTTAAAAATAGTGATAATATAGAGATAAATGATTTCAATCTCGCACGACAAAATATCTTGACCCCACTGTTTGCCCCCGGAGTTTTGTTTAATACAATTAAGTCTGGAGTGGCAGTTGACTTTCCAATTAAGGACCGAGACCTGGGAGTATTTGCTGGTCTCAACATGATCGTCGGTGATTTCGACAAGAGAATCCCCTTTGAGGCACTTGTTGAACCAGATAAGTATTTGGCTGGCTTTCAAATTGCAAATTTAGAACCCCATATATCTGCCAGTCTTTCTGGTTCCGCAGAGTGGGATGGGTTAGGTGACCCAGCTGGAATATATTCAGCAATGGCAAACAACTTTTTGGCTGAATCAATTAGTTTTTTCTTGAAAAATGGACAGTTATCTTCCATTGTTTCAAAGAAGCAAAAAGACATCACCCTACAGTCTGGATCTGTTTACTCAATGAGGATCAGGATGCGGAGGAGCATGAATAAAACAAGGGGCTCAATTACTCACCAAACAGGTTCGACATCTTATTTACCGCCACAAGATGTTTCAATCGAAGATGGCGACAATTTGTTGCGAGAAACTTTTACCATGTACTCCAGACCTTCAGCCTTTGGTCCACCCAGCATGGGTGGAACACAAGCCCTCGGAGCGGCTATCGCACCCAGCTTCACATTTCATCGTTTTGAGCAGTCAGGTCACACAGATGGGGAGCTTAGCTACAGCCACAACGGCACCACCGCGATTTTCAGATACTTCCGCGATTCTAGACATGGATATAATTATCCATATACTCCGCCTTATTATCACGGAGAAGGATGGTGCCACATCACTTTTACGGCATCCTCAGACACCATGACAATAAAAGAAATTCAAGAAGCATCGGAATACGAATACACAAGGTTTGACAAAAGCCACCTTAAAGTTTCAAGCGAAAGTGGTAGCTTTTTCTCTTATAACGGCGGTAGCGATGTAGCTTTCACTAATTACGGGCCTCAATCACCAGGAAGCCTTGATGCAAATGCTGTACAACTATCTGCATCGCTAAATATTAAAGGGGTTGGGACAATTCAGACGGCAACAAATGGTGCCACTGCTGGAAATCTAATTGTGGACTCCGGAGAGCAGGAAAATAATCGTTGGGTTATTCAAACAAAATTTGAAACCCCAATGTTAAACTTTAATCATATTACATCCCCAGACCATTTGACACTCCCGGCTTATGGTTCAGGTTCGGTTCCTCGTGGAATGTGGCATCAGTATGGAAGGATCCCTGAGCAAAATGAGGGTGTATTTATACAAGTAGGTCCCATTCCAGATAACTATCAGGAAAAAGTTTTGGACCGCACTGGCGGCTCAGCTACCCGTGGAAACCCAGGCAACTTGGCTCTAGATGCCTCAGAGGCACTTGGTTTTTCTGGAATTGGAACAAAATTGGGTATGTTGGCTGAATCTAAAGTTATAAGTGAAGCTGTAGTTGCAATTCCATTTATTCAGGTCGAAGGGCGAAAGAAGTTTTTTAAGTTATCAATTAGCGAAGAAATGTTTACAAGCTACATGAATGGCGACATTGCACTTCTAACGAATGGACCTCCATCATCGCAGATTGGCAGATCAGCATTAAAACAAATGGATAAAATGAAAAAATATATTTTCCCTCCATCGTTTGACTTTTTAAACTTTCCAAATGTTGATCCGATTGCCATGTACATTTTTGAGTTTTCGCATACATTAACTCAAACGGATTTGCAAGACATCTGGCAAAATCTACCACCAGATATCGCAACTGACTTGGAGATTCAAGAGGTTGCAATCACACACCCACTTCTTAAAAAGGAGTTGCTGGGTCCACCCGGTGATGAAAATGGAAATGCAACGATTGAAATGCCAAAAAATTTAAAGTGGATGGTGTTCAAGGTCAAACAGAGAGCCGATAGCAACTATTTGAAAAAAACTGTTCTTCGAAATCCAGAAGTCAATGTTTCTGCGGGTGCTTCAAACGTATCTCAAGACCAATTTGGTCCAACAAGAACAGTTCAATTTAATTGGCCGTATGATTTCTTTTCCTTGGTTGAGATGGTAAAAATTGATTCCGAAGTGGAAATGGGTAATTTCAACGAAGATGAATTAAAGAACTATGTGGATCACATTCCATCATGGGACCCAGTTGAAACAGAAAGACCAGAAGATGTACTAACAGGACTAGAAGACGACCCACTACACTCAGCCAGCCCATCCGATGAAAATGGACCTGGTCCAGGTTTCTATACGAGCCATGACCCAGATGATGATCGCACCCCAGGCGACCCAGGAATTCCAGACGGATTTGACCCGTTTGATCCGAAAGACACTCGCCCAGGAGAAGATGGTAGTGATGATGAATTGCCTGGATCACAACCTGAAGCCCCCGACAGGGAAACTGAGAGCGGGAGTGACGACGAAAGAGATCTAGATAGCAATGAGACCTCTGGAAACAACGCACCGACCGGCAACCTATGAATTTGAAAGGAAGATAAATCATGACATTTTTCAATAAAAAAACAGAAGTAATGCAAATTGAAATGACCCCATACGGTCGTTATTTGTATTCTATTGGAAAATTCAAACCACACTCGTATGAGTTTGTGGACGATGATATTGTATACCGAATAGCAGGCTCAGCTGAATCACAAGAAGCGTCTCACTCTCGAATACTCAATGAAACCCCTAAGTTAAAAATCAATCGTTCGTTCCAAGAAGAAGCGGAGGTTTTAGAATCCCCTGCAACAGTATCAGACACAAGGGTAATGACGAGAAAAATGGACCAACGCCAAGCAGACATCTATCCCCTTGGAAGATCAGAATATTCCGGAAATAACCTACCATTGATGCAAGTGATGATGCTTAAAGGTAAGATAAGTGGATCGTCTATGACTCATACTGTTAGCGGTCTAAATACGGCTAATGTCTCGAGCCTGGGTGGCGAGGTTTTAATACCACAAGTTGAGGTTGATATCAATTTTACCGCGACTCTGAGGGATTCTTTGGATCCGACGGATGACTATGAAGGCCAATCAGTTCGTTCTGAAACCTTTAGTGACGGAACATATATTGAACTTAGGTATGAAGAACCAATTGTTCATTTAAAAGAATTTAATTCTTTTTATGAAAAAGAAAATTTTGAGATTGAGGTGTTCAAGGTTGGAATGGCTGGGCTCACTCTAAACCCGCAACAAAATCAGACCTTAACTCCATTGAAGATGAACAGCAAAGCATCTTTCATAGTAAATGATTTGTTGGTAGACAGAACAGTGGTTGACATCCTAGATGATGCCAGTTTTGACAATCTGGAATTGGGCAATGAATTTCTCGAGTACTTTTTTGATATTCAAGTTGATACCGAAATATCTCCTGAGGAATTGTGTAAGGCCGTAGACAAACTTGAAATAAATTCGCAGTTTCTTGATGAAGAATTGATTTGTCCTGATCAAAGAACTGATCGCTTTGATATTTATGGTACAAGGGTAGGCCCAGAAGATCTAGAGGATTGTAATTAATGAATAATATGACCGTTGGCATGGAAAATCTTCCAAATGTTTTTATCGACAAGATTGAAGTACGACCCATCTCAATTATGGGCATGCTTATGTCTTATAAAATAATAATAAAAATGTGCATGTATGATCACGCACCAAAAAGATCTTGGTATGACCATCAGGCTTTGCAAAATTTAAGGGTTAAATTGGCATTTAGGGGAGGCGAAGCAGCTTTGCCTTTAGACAACGGACAAGCCAGCCTATATGATATTAATGAATTCTTCGTTAAAGTTGAGAACGCACAAGAGTTTGAGATAGAAGAAGAATTTGACAAGTTTTCAAAGTTTACGAAAACAGTTGAACTTGAAGTACCAAGTGGTGTGCAGGATTTAAATGTTTATGTCGCATGTTTTATTGATGATTTAAGCTTTCCTTTTGAGGTTTTTAATAAGTTTTACGGACCAATGTCAGCAGAGAGGGTATTCGTGGCAGGAGAAATAAACGAACAATCAGGATATTTTTATTATCCAATCACAAATGAGGTCTATGCTGGTCCGGTCCACACTCATGAGGGTGTATACATGGAGGGCTCTATGCACACACCTACACCACATGAGACAGTGTTGTATGTAATAGAAGATAACAACAAGATAAGAGTACCAGAATTTGCAGATGCTGTTTCTGGAGATGTTGATCCAACACTACCAGAAGCTGACCAACTAGAGACACAGACCTCTGAGTCAAGTGAATTTGACGGCGCCGAAGAGGGCGACCCCGCAACCCCACAAGATCTTAGCCAAGCCACCCTTGCCACCCCAGATGGGGCATCTGTTCAAGCAGGTCTGGTGCGGGCAGATGAAGTAGGGTCTACAGCGCTGCAGGGTCAAGGCTATGACAGCTTCCAACAAGCACAAGATTTATTGGCAGATGTCAGCTTTGAAATTCGAGATGCAATTAGAAGAGGTATATATTAATGTCTAAAGCAATGTCTTTTACCATAGAAACTCAAACAGAAAATCGCGAGATCATTTCTTTGTGTCATATCAACGAGAAAATGCTGTCTTTGGAAAATTCTTTAATTGCCCAAAAGGTATTTAAATCCAATAGAGCACTTTTTGAGAGACTAAATAAAAATACCAAAATTATTGGCGGAACCATATATAGGCAACAAATAATTGACTCGTTAGGAAGTACAAATAAAGTATATGTTGAGGTTGGAAACAAACAGAAATTTAAAGAAGAAGAGATAGCTAAATTGACATTCGATGCCAATAATCGCCTTAGAAATCAAATTAGAGCAGTGAATAAATATGGAGTTAAGTTTGATTATGAACCAGACTTGGTTTCCGAGCAGAATACTGGTGGATATGTAGATTTATATAATCTATCTCCGAGTGATATCAAGTCTTCAACGATGGTAGCATCTGTTCGAGAATTGGAATTGTTTCAACATTTGGGAATAAAAACCATTATGTTAACAGATAATCTGCAGAACAAAAGATCACTCCAGGAAGTGAGTTATAGGATTCAGGTTATCATACAAACTGAGTTTAGAGATTTTATCAAATATGTCATCAAGCAATCAGAAAAATCACTATTATTTTTGGAAAGCTATTTGGACTCTTTGTCCCATGGAGAAAATTATAACGAAAAAACACTATCTTTCAACAAGGATTATACAAGTAGAGTAATGTCCTCATTGGGTTTGTCTACTGATTTAGGAACAGTAAATCTAAATTCCAACAGAATAAAAAGTTCTAATTTTGGGAGAGCAGCAATTGCCTATTACAATCTTGCTTCTTTACTTTCCAACAGTGTTGGTAAACAGATTTATTCTAAAATAATCAGTACAATTTTGCCCACGAATAAAACAACTCCGGAGGCTATAAACAACTTTATCAGAAACTTCAATAGTATTTTAGCAAACGTTAAGAGCCACTATTTGCAAGAAAAGAAACAAGATAATCAAGGGATTAAACCCTCTAGAGTAGATAGGGGCTCTGTTATCACAAACATTGTAGAAGCTATTTCAAAAGAAAAACTAGAAGTAGATCAAGAAAACTTGGGATATCTTGTCTTTTCAAGTCACCCTGGATTAAATTTTATGTCCTCAGCTGAATATAAAAATAGATGGGCACAAGAGCAGCAAAAATACTACCCCAACATCAAAGCAGATGATCAGACTAATTTTATGACAGAAGAGGAGAAGCAAAACTTTTCAGATACAACCAATTATTCTGACTTTGTAACTCCCACAACCCTCGTACATGGAGATACACATATACAAACAAATAGGGGTATGCAAAATATGTCAATAGATAGCGTTAGAGGTTTTAGGTTGGCAAAATCAGCCCGACATGCTCAACAACAAAGCGAAAAAGGACTCTATGTAGCCCCACAGCATAATTTATCCAACGAGCTTGCGGGACTGAATGTTGTAATATCAGAACCCAGAACTGCTTTGCTAGACAGATCATTTGAACAAGACATAGATCCTTATGTTGATGCAAAAAATTATGTTGGCGGAGAAGTATCTTTTACAACTTATAATCCAAAAAATCTGATGGCTGAAATGGCTAGAGCCACAACTGATGCAGATAAGCAGATCCTAAACATTGCAGCAGACATTATACCACAAAGGTTTTTGCGAAACAATAGAGCAATAAATTCAATCAAAGACATTCAGCTTTCAAATTCACAATCTATAACTAGAAAGTTAATAGCAGAGGGCAACATTAATCTTAATGACCTACCACCCCAAGTTAAATATATGGCGACCAACGATTTTAACCCAAATCCATCAACAGATCCAATACAGAATAGTGAGTCTCGAGAAATCATTCAGGAGACACAAAAAAATCTTTTTCTCATATTGTTTCTTAGAGGCTTTATGCAAAACGAGCAGGGGTTTTTGGATGTCCACACTCCAATATATAGCCAACCATCAGCAGCACCGATGTTTGAGATGGAACAAACTGCTGTTCTTGGGAAGGCTATTGATTTTGAGGTTCCTGAGCTTGGAATCGTTAAGGATAATTTCTTAGCAACTATTTACAATAACCTTGTTTACATTAGAAAAGATTAAAGCTGAGGAGACTATTAACAATGTCAAGTCAATACATTACCGATATGGGAGATCAATCAATTGATATCTCCGCAACTGAGAGGAAGTTTCAAACTTCAATTATTGTAAAGCAGGACCCCAATAAAAGTGGCATACTTTCTTTTCTAGAGCAAGTCGAAAGAGAGGTTCCTGGTGCTCCATCAGAAACATATATGGCTGATTCAATGCTACCTGGTCAACAACAGGGTGGTGGGTCTAACTCACAAGGGACGGATTACTAATGGCAATAATTGTAGATGCAGAAAACGTTGTAATCTCACTGGTATTTGCACCCGACAGGCTCCGTGCTGAAATTGGTACGTATTACACCAATGCACCACCATCGGTGAGCCCTCAAGCCTCCGCTCAACCTAGGTTTAGACCTGCTAATTTTAGATCTGGGATAGCCGAAGATTTTATTAGAAGTGGTGAGTCTGAAGGATTATCTGATCTAGATCAGCAATTAATTTCTACAAAAAGAGCTAGAGTCTACCTGTCTGGTCGCGAAGAACAGTTTAGAGATCAAATTCAATGGAATGAGTATGTAAAGAGAACGATCCAAACTGGGACACCTTATCTAGATCATCAGTTTTCTTTTACCGATCCCATGACAACAGCTACTCCAATCAACAGCTCTTTTGTGAAGAATTATCACGATCCAATATATGAAGATATCTCCAAAACAGCCGCCACAAACCAATTATTAAACTGGAATTTAATTTCGTATGCCCACAAGTCCGATGTTAAGTCAGTTCAAAAAGTTGGCGACATTAAAACAACATTTGATTCAGAAGATTATATTGTTGATAGTGAAGATAAATTTCAAGAATTGAAAAGAGAGTTTCCAAATAGGCTTTTGAACTACTCTGGATCAATAACTGAGGTGGATGAAAAACAGAGAAACATTTTTGATTTACAATATCTAGCGCCAGCAGACGTCATGTATTCTACATATGGACCCCAGGTGCCAATAGAATCATTTCCTTTTTATTACACAAAATATCTTCCGCCATTCGTTGGTGAGTCTGGTCCAGAATTTAGAAGGTTTAATTATATTTTGCAACGTTGGAAGAAAAGAAAAAACATCTTTCAATCGATAAAACAAGACCTCTCCTTTTCCAATAGAAACTTCAATATTGATGGATCAATTGTCGAAGGAAAAATTCACAATCTTATAAACCTTTTAACAACGACAAGGATCATTGGTACAGTAGAGCGAAGAGATGAACTATTTTTGGTACCCAAAGCTGAGGTTGACTACGACGACCTAACAGGGCGCTTTGCGGATCAGGTTAATACCGTAAACTTTTTGGCTGAGATGACAGATTTTATAAACACAAACTCCAGAACGCCAGAAGAGATTCTTGGCCAACCTACGGTTTCTTGCAAAACTTTCTTTTTAGGGTACAAGATTGAAAAATATATTGACAATGATGTCGGCGGACCAATACAGACATATTATACTAATGATAGAAATTTCTATGACACACAACTCAAATATGGCAGAAAATATATATATAAGACAAAGATGTTAGTGGGTGTTTTAGGTAGTTCATATACATATTCAAACCTATTTATTTCGCAAGGACCGGTAGTTATGACTGCTGAAAATGGTCAAGCCATCTCAACCTTGCCTCCTGGATATGTAGACATAGCTAATAAAAAATATAGAGCGTATGTTGATGTAGAAGCCACTCCGTCTTTCCAGGTGTTGGAATACTTGCTCGACACAGACGAAGCAACATTTATTGATACACCGTCTCTACCGCCACAAGTTGATTTTGGAAACAACTCAAAAAAGGCTAATGTAGAATTTTTTCTTTCACCAATGTTTGGTAGGGTCTTGAGTGTCAGACCTAACCCGACCACACCTGAAGAACTTGTACGACCTCTAATTCCCCTGACTGATCGCGATAAAGATCTTGTTGAATTAATCGACAAATCAGAGCCTTTTAATCCTGATTACTTCAAAGGTACTTATGAAATATATCGTATGTCATCGCCTCCTGAAAAAGAATCTGATTTTGCTGATCACCTATTGGCAACTGTAGATGATGGTCCATCAACTATTTCGTCAAAGGAGGATTCATCTGTATCGGACAATTTAAATGCTCATTTTGAAGATTTTTTAATCCCAAATGAAAAATATTATTATGCATTTAGAACCTTAAGTTATCATGGTACCCCTTCAAATCTAACAACGCCGTATGAATTGGAACTATTAAGAGACTCGGATGAATATAAAGTCGTGGTATCTCAATACAAATATCCTGAAACGAACAACCATGTCTACCGAAAAACAGCAAAAAGAATAATTAAGGTGTCCCCGAATATCGAGAGGTTGATATTTGACGACATTGATGAGACAGTAAAGACGTCATATAAGCTTGACGGAGCAAACATGTTGACCAAAGGTCAAACAACAACATTTAAGATTAGGGTTACGTCCAAACACACAGGTAAAAAAATCGACATCAATCTAAATTTAAAATTAGATGAGGATGCAAACAGTTTCACACAGAATTAGAAAGAAACTTAAAAACAATCTATTTATTGGAGAATAGGAGAAAGAAGTATGGCTTTTCAAGACAATAGTGGCGACATTATTTTAGATGTCGTTTTAACGGATGAGGGAAGAAGGAGATTGGCAAAAGGAGATAATTCCTTTTCGATTGTAAAGTTTGCCCTAGCAGACGATGAAATCAACTACGCTCTTTTTGACACTGGATCAACCACTGCATTGCAGGATTTGAGCATCCTTCAAACACCAGTTCTAGAGGCTTTTACAAACAACACTTCGTTGATGAAGTCAAAACTTATTTCTCTACCAAACAGCAATCTGCTTTATCTACCAGTTCTTCGCCTCAACACAATCGCTCCAAACTCTCAAACCGTTAGTACCGATGGAAACTATGTTGTTTGTGTAGACAAAAGAACTTTTGATGATCGTGATACTTCTGGAACGACCGCTATTGGCTATAGTGGAACCAATCGAAAGGATGGCTTTCTATATGGCTTAGATACCGGAGATGGAAAAGGCGGACAAATCAGAGTTGATGCTGGGATTGATTCCGAAGATGTTACGGAAATCGATGAATCATTGATTGAGACATCATTTATTGTCGAGATGGATAGTCGTCTTGGGCGAATTGTATCATCAGACGGAGTAGAGGTCCCAGGTTTTACTGTTGACGATGACTTTGTTGCAACTTATAGTTTTACTAGGACTGCAAATGATTCGTTTATCTACAGACCATCACAAGACCAACTAAAAGACTCCGATACCCCCATTGATGGCCCGGTTGCATCTTATTTTCAATTTAAGATTCAATCATCGCAAGATCTTAGGACATCAAACTTTTTATTCAATAGAATTGGTTCAACAACCAACACATACACCAATAGAGACGGCACTACCGTTTCAAGTGTAAAATTCATTGATTCAATCATCAGGGTCACCGGACGGACAACCGGTTATGCCATTGATATCCCAGTAAGATTTGTAAAGGTATAAGGAAAAAAGAATGACTATTTTTAAACCACTAGCAGCAGACGATAGAGTTTCAACCAAAACACTTCTCCACGAAGCCATACCGATCACAGGGACAATTGTAAGTGGAACCTATGGCACCACTACAACTGCCTTTCAAGAGAGAAACATCCAAGACTTTACTCATGGAATGTTCCAGTCTGTTTATGACTATCCATACTTAAGCTCATCGGCTAATCATATTTTTGATATATCAATTGGAACTGCCACAACCGGCTTAGCCACCACAGTACAGACGGCAAAAAAAGACAATATTTATAATCAAATGGCGCAAGTATTGTCGGGCTATGATCAAGATGGTAATATTCAAAAGTTTGATGATGATGGAAACATCACCGCCGGTGGAACTACAATTGATAACGCTATCTTTCTGTCGTTCTCTCGACTTCTTGCAAAGGATGAGATCAAAAAGGGATCATTCGAACTTACATTGGGTGTACATCATGCTTATGCCGACCCCACAAACACAGAAAGAATTCTTAAAATTTTGGATAAAGGAGCAGCAACTTCTTATAAAGTCAACTCCCCAGCGGGTGAATATGGCATTCTTTATGCAACATCGTCAAACAATTCTGTGCCCGTATTGGATACCGCCAGTACACAAACAGCCTCAATTGATGGGGATAAATATTGGAAGGCTGGTTTAATATATTATCAAGCTGGTGTGGTTGTATTGTCCAGCTCAGTCCTTTGTGCAAAAAATCAAGTTGGAGGAAATGGGATCCTCGACAACATTGGCTCAACAACATTGAAGTTTACAGACAATAACTTGACCCTGACTAGTTCAATTGCTGATAATGAGATATCTGCTTCTGCTAACTTTTTTAGAAACAGAATCCACAACCTTCAATTTAATAACACAATTGAACTTAATTCAACCGTATATTTCTGCCGCGCTAAGCACAATGAATTCAACTATAGCTCAAATCCAACTTACCTATCTGGTTCTCAAATTAGAGTAAAAAATGAAACAACAGATGTTCCAATTGCATATATTACATCGATTGGTTTATATTCTGCCGACAACCAACTTCTTGCTGTTGGTAAGTTCTCTGAGCCAATTCGCAAAGACTCAAGTATCGAACTAACCTTTAGAAGTCGATTGGATTACTAGGATGATATGCACAGATTTAAGTTTACACCTGACGACCTCTTTATTAATAGACTGAAGACGTACCCCGAGTACAAT
>MDTG01188431.1_pt1 | contig 34676 bp, 37 predicted proteins | sample 811421 | NCBI WGS metagenome assembly MDTG01 (sample SAMN05326645, study PRJNA326480) | marine metagenome | isolation source: seawater | place: Pacific Ocean: South East | collected 2011
ATGGAAGTAAAAAAAGCTCTTAATAAAAAAAATATTAAAATCATTTCAGATGGGGGGATAAAATTTTCAGGAGATATTGCAAAAGCCTTAGCTGCTGGTGCGGACGCGATTATGATGGGATCAATTTTTGCAGGCACAGATGAAAGTCCAGGAAAAAAATTTAAAAGTAATGGTAAAATTTATAAGCAATATCGAGGCATGGGATCTATAGGAGCAATGTCAGCTGGATCAGCTAACAGATATTTTCAAAAAAATTACAAGGATAAAGCAAAATTTGTACCTGAGGGAGTGGAGGGACGGGTTGAATATAAAGGCAAAGTATCAAAAATTATATATCAACTACAAGGTGGATTGAGATCATCAATGGGATATATTGGAGCAAAAAATTTGAAAGAAATAAACAAAAAAGCGAAATTTATCAAAATTACAAAAGCAGGTTTTTACGAAAGTATGGTCCATAGCGTTGAGATGACTCAAAAAACAATTAATTATAAATTATGATAAAAAAAATTTTGATTATTTTTTCCATTAATATTTTGTTGCCTAATGCTTTATTTGCTAAATCTAAATTTTTTCAAGAGGGTGTAAATTTGTTTAATAAAAACAAACTTGAGGACGCAAAATTCAAATTTGAACAAGACATAGTTTATAATCCAAAAAATGAATTATCATATTTATATTTATCTAAAATATTTAATAAAAAAGATAAAAGTGAATTAGAGGAACAAAACTTAAAGACAGTAATGTTACTTAACCCTAAAAATGAGGAAGCAATTTATAATCTTGCTAAACTTAAATTATCTTCCTCAGATTATAAAAGAAGTAAAGAACTAAACGAAAAACTTAAATCTGTATGTATTAATCTTTGTAATCAAAGTAGTAAGTTAGCAATTGAAATTATAAATTTATCAAAAAAATAAATGCAATTTCAGGATAACAAAGACAAAATTTTAATTGTAGATTTTGGCTCTCAATTAACAAAATTAATAGCAAGAAGAATAAGGGAATTGGGTGTTTACTCAGAAATAATAACACCTAAAAATCTTAACAATTTAAAAGATTATAATAATGTTAAGGGTATTATACTTTCTGGAGGTCCATCAACTGTTACAACCAAAAAATTTGAGACTGTTCCTAAAAAATTATTTAAAAAAAAAATACCAATCCTCGGGATTTGTTATGGACTACAATTAATATCCAAGTTATTTGGCGGCAAAATAAAACCATCGAAAAAAAAAAGAGAGTTCGGTAGAGCATTTTTATTTAAAAAAAAAAAATCTCTTTTAACTCAAAACTACCTAAATAGTACAAAATCTGTATGGATGAGCCATGAAGATGCAGTTATTAAATTACCAAGAAATTTTAAAACAGTTGCTTCAACAAAAAAATCACAATTAACAATAATAGAAAACACAACAGACAAAATTTATGGCGTACAATTCCACCCAGAAGTAACACATACAGATAATGGAATAAAAATTTTTTCTAATTTTTTATTTTTAATTTGTAAGATAAAAAAAAAATGGAAAGTTTCATCTCAAAAAAAAAGACTTATAGACGAAATAAAAAAAACCGTTAAAAACAATAGAGTTATTTGCGCACTATCGGGAGGAGTAGATAGTAGTGTTGTTGCACTTTTGATAAACAAAGCAATTGGTAAAAATCTTATATGTATAATGGTTGATACAGGATTAATGAGAAAAAATGAATTTTCGTATACCTACAAAATTTTTAAAAAAAAATACAATCTAAATGTAAAACTACTAAATGCATCGAGATTATTTCTAAGTAAACTAAAAAATGTTAATAAACCAGAAAAAAAAAGAAAAATAATTGGAAATTTATTTATTAAAATTTTTGAGAAGGAGTCAAAAAAATATAAGAATTTAAAATTTCTAGCTCAAGGAACCCTTTATCCAGATATTATAGAAAGTAAATCTTCAACAGGAAGTAAAACTTCTAAAATTAAATCACACCATAATGTTGGCGGCTTGCCAAAAAAAATGAATTTAAAACTAGTTGAACCTTTAAAAGAATTTTTTAAAGATGAGGTAAGAATTTTAGGCAAATCATTAGGTCTGACAAAAAATATTAACTATAAGCATCCTTTTCCTGGGCCAGGCCTTGCTATTAGAATTTTAGGTAACATTACGCGTGAAAAAATTAAAATATTACAAGAAGCAGACGAAATTTATATTAAAGAATTAATTAAAAGTGGACTATACAATAAGATATGGCAGGCATATGCTGCATTACTACCAATAAAAACTGTAGGAGTAATGGGTGACTCAAGAACATACGAAAATATTTGTTTATTAAGGGCAGTAACTTCAGAAGATGGCATGACAGCAGATTACTATAATTTTCCTAAAAACTTTATAGAAAATATTTCTAATAAAATTATAAACAATGTCAAAGGGATAAACAGAGTTGTGTATGATATAACTTCCAAACCTCCGAGCACTATTGAATTAGAATAATGAATAAAAAAATAAAAAAGATTCTTTTAAAAAAAAACAGATCAAAAATTGTAAGTTTGACGGCTTACTCAAAAAGTATAGCAAAAATTTTAGATAAACATGTGGATATTATACTGGTCGGAGATTCGATGGCTAATGTTTTATACGGACATAAGAATACTCATAAAATAAGTTTGGAGAATATTATCCTTCATGCCCAGAGTGTTAAATTGGGCATTAAAAAATCACTCTTTGTAGTTGATATGCCAAAAGGGAGTTATGATACTTCAGGAAGTGCTGAAAAAAATGCTAGACTGATTATTAAAAAAACGAAATGTGATGCGATAAAATTGGAAAATAATAAAAAAAATTATGAGGTTATTAAATTGCTAACAGATAAGAAAATTCCTGTAATGGGTCATATAGGTTATACACCGCAGTTTAAAAAGTTTAGGGTTGAAGGTAAAACAAAAAAAGAAACAAACAGGCTATTAAAAGAGGCAAAACAAATAGAAAAAGCTGGAGCTTTTTCTATAGTTCTAGAGTGTTTATCTCCTGACTCTGCAAAATTAATTACTAATAAATTAAAAATTCCTACTATAGGTATAGGGTCTTCATCTTATTGTGATGGACAAATATTAGTCACAGACGATATGCTTGGTTTGAGCGGATTTTATCCAAAATTTGTAAAAAAATTTGTTAATTTAAATAGAACAATTGAAAAAGCTATAAAAGAATATACTAGAGAGGTAAAATTAAAAAAATTTCCAACAGAAAATTATTATTTATATGGAACAAAGCACAGAAAATAAACTAGAGATTAAACAAAAAGTATTTAATTTTTATAATTCAAATAAAATTAAACTATACTCTTTGTTAATAATTGTTTTATTAGCCTTATCAGCAACAATGATAATAAAATTTAAAAATGAAAAAGAAAATGCTTTAATTGCTGAAAAATATATTGAAGCCGGAATACTTTTAGCTGCGGATAAAAAAAATGATGCAAGAAAAATTTATGAAGAAATAATCTCAACAAAAAATAAATTCTATTCTATTTTATCTTTGAATTCTTTGATGGAAAAAAATTTAATAAAAGATAAAAATAGAATTTTAGGTCATTTTGAAACTTTAGAAAAAATAATTTCGGACAAGGAACAGAGAGATTTAATTTTATTAAAAAAAGCTTTATATCTAATTAAAGTTTCAGATATAGATGAAGGAAATAATTTACTTAAAAGTTTAGCAAACAAAAATATAATCCTTAAATCTATTACTGAAGATCTTTTAAAAAATAAGTAAATGAAATTACTTAACATTTTATTAATTTTCTTTCTATTTTCTAGCTGCTCTTTTGATAATAAAACAGGAATTTGGAAAGATGCAAACGATTTATCAAATGATAAATCAAAAACTTTTATTGACTTCAAAAAACTTGGTGTTGACAAAGAAAAATACGATGAAGAAGTAAATTTAAAAAATAATTATAATTTTAACATTCCACAAAAAATTTCTCATAATAAGTGGGAAGATATCTATTACAATAAATTTAATAATTACGACAACTTTGCTTATAATGAAGAGAAAAAATTAATTCTGAAAAGTAAAAAAATATCAAGACATAAACTAAATGAGCACTTTTTATACGATGAAGGAAATTTAATAGCAGCGGATGAGCGAGGTAACTTAATTATTTTTTCATTAGAGAAAAACCAAATAGTCTTAAAATTTAATTTTTACAAAAAACAATATTCAAAGTTAAAAAAGAACTTAAATATAGTGTTGAGCAAAAGCATTATTTATGTGTCAGATAATCTAGGTTTCATATATGCATTTGATTACAAGAAAAATCAGATTATATGGGCAAAAAATAACAAAATCCCTTTTAGATCAAATTTAAAAATAGACTCTAATAAATTAATCGCTGCAGATCAAAACAATAGAATTTATTTTTTTGAAAAAAATAATGGAAATCTTCTAAAATTGATACCAACTGAGGAAACAAAAATTAAAAATAATTTTAAAAATAACTTTACTTTAAATAATGAAACTATTTTTATGATAAATACTTATGGATCTTTATATTCAATCGATAATAAAGAAAATAAGGTAAACTGGGTTTCTAATTTAAATCAATCATTAGATGTAAATACAAGTAATTTATTCAACGGACATCAACTAATAAATAATAACGATTATATTATCGTTTCGTCACAAGACTCTACCTATATAATGAATTCTAAAACCGGCAATATTAATGACAAATTAAACATTACCTCAGTAACAAAACCTTTATTAATTGATAACCTTTTATTTTTAATTTCTTCTAATAACTTATTCGTTTGTCTAGATATATCAACATCAGAGGTCGTTTATTCATTCAAAATTAATAATAAGATTGCAGAATATTTAGATATTAAAAAAAAAAAAGCTTCATTCGATGATATCATTTTTGCAAATAATAAAATCTTAGTTCTTTTGCAAACCGGTTATATAGTAGAATTTGAAGTGACTGGTAAACTCAAAGACATTTATAAATTACCAAGTAGAATAAATTCTAAACTTTTATTTATCAATAACTCGATTTTATACGTAAATAATAAAAATAGAATAATATTACTGGGTTAGTTATTAGATTTTCCACTTAGTAAAGAGAGTTGTTTAACTTTTAAGCCCTGTAAATTATCAGAAGGTTTAATTGGATATTCACCTGTAAAATAATGGTCACTAAATTGAGGGTAATTATTATTTCTTTTTTCACCAATCAAAGCTTTATACATTCCATTAAGACTCAAAAATTTTAAACTTTTTGCTTTGATAATCTTACACATTTCCTCATTGTTTTTATCATAAGCGAGCAACTCTTTTTTTGTAGGCATATCTACTCCGTAAAAATCTGGAAATTTTATCTCTGGACAGGCAATTCTCACATGAACTTCTTTAGCCCCACTTTCATAAAGCATTTTAACTATTTTATTACAAGTCGTGCCTCTTACAATCGAGTCATCAATCAAAATAATAGATTTGTTTTTAACTATTGTTTTTGTAGTGCTCAGTTTAAGTTTAACACCTAAGCTCCTAATGTTTTGAGATGGTTCAATAAAAGTTCTACCAACATAATGATTTCTGATTAATCCTAATTCAAATTTTTTACCTGATTGGGTTGCATAACCTAATGCAGCAGGTACCCCGGAGTCAGGAACAGGAACGACAAAATCAGCTTCAACATCAGTCTCTCTTGCCAATTCTATACCTAATTTATTTCTGTACTCATATGCACATTGGTTTCCAATTATACTATCAGGTCTAGCAAAATAAATATATTCAAATACACAAGGTCTGGATTTTTGTTTAGGAAAAGGTTTGATAGATTTTAATTCTTTATTCTCCACTATAACAATCTCTCCGTTTTCAACTTCTCTTATAAAATCTGCTCCAATAATATCAAGTGCACAAGTCTCTGAAGCTAATATGAAAGAGTCTTTTATCTTACCAATTACCAGAGGCCTTATGCCAAAAGGATCTCTCACTCCAACTAATTTTTTGTTTGTCATCAAGACTAGAGAATAGCCACCTTGAATTTGAAAAAGAGCATCAATCAATTTATCAATAAATTTTTTTCTTGCAGATTTTGCTATAAGTTGAACAATCGTTTCAGTATCACTCGTAGTTCTAAATATTGCTCCTTCTTTTACCAAGGAGTCTCTCAGCAATAATGCATTAGTTAAATTTCCATTGTGGGCTACACTTAGTCCACCCATATGCAAGTCAGCAAAGAATGGCTGAATATTTCTCAAGGATGTTTCACCTGTAGTTGAGTATCGAGTATGACCAATTGCAAAATTACCAGGAAGTTTTTCTAATATTTTTAAGTCTGTAAAATGATCTCCGACTAAACCTTGTCTTTTTTCTGAATGATAATTTTTTCCGTCATAAGAGACTATACCACAACCTTCTTGACCTCTATGTTGTAATGCGTGTAAACCTAAAGCAACCATGGCAGACGCATCATCATGATTAGATATTCCAAAAATACCACATTCCTCTCTAAGTTTATCAGAGCTATATTTTTTCAATTTTTTCTTTCGTATCAATGAATTCTTCACTTGATGGAAATTCCTCTATAAGTATTTCACTGCCTTTGTTTATTAAATTAAAAGAAATTGCATCCTCTGCTGATATACCCCAATTTTGGTATGGATAAAACCAATTAAAGATTGAAAACAAACATACTGATACAACATATCCTTTAAAAAAACCAAATAAAAATCCAAATACTTTATCAATTGATCCAACACCAGTCCAAGTGATGGCTTTACTCAAAGTTTTACCAATTAAAATTAATAAAAAGAGGGTAAAGATGAAAATAGCTATACCTAAACCTAAATTATTAATGAACTCAGACTGAATATAATCGCTCACTATTGGCTGTAGTTTCGGAACTAAAATAATTGTAATTACAGTAGAAAATACCCACTTCATAAATGAAATAAGACTTAAAGAAAAACCTTTTAAAAAACACTGCAATACATTGTAAATAAGAACAATTAGAAAAAAAAAATCCAACAAGTTTACACTATCAATAAAGTTTTTGATAAAATCAGTCATTAACTTATGTTTTCGATCTCTTTACCAAAAGGCTTAAAAACAAGTATTAATTTTGGCAATAAAGTTAAAACAGAAATCATTGCTAACAACATTGCTATACCTGTAAATACACCAAAATATATAGTCGGTATAAAATTTGATAAAACTAAAATTGAAAAACCAAAAACAATAGTGATAGAGGTATTTAAAATTGCTACTCCAACAGTGCTGTGGCACCTATCTAGAGTTTTGTTATAATTATTTAATTTATTAAATTCTTCTTTAAATCTATAAATATAATGAATGCTATTGTCTACAGCTATACCAATTGTTATAGCAGCGATAGTTATTGTCATCATATCTAAAGGAATTTCAAGAAATCCAATTATTCCTAGAATAAAAAAAGCAGCTATAAAATTCGGAACTACGCCAATGAGAGAAATAGTTGTATTTCTAAACAAAATTAAAAACATTAAAAAAATCCCGAGTATTACTATTCCTAGAGTAAGTATTTGTGATTTAAATAAACTTTGCAACAAATTATTGAATAGTATTAAAACACCTGCTAATTTATACTCATCTTTCTTAAGTCCAATTTCCTCGTTTAAATCTAAATTTATTTTTTTAATTAAATCATTTCTTCTCAGATCTTTTAAAGAATCTTTAATTCTTACGCTAATTCTAGCTTCATCTTTTGTAACAGATATATAAGGTGAAATTATTTCTTTTTTTATTGACTCGGGTATTTTGCTATACAAAACTGCAATTTCTAAACTTTGCAATTTTTTATCATTTAAATCTTCTGCCACCCTTAAAATTGAACCAAACGATAAAACTTTTCCTATTTCCGGCAATGAGTCTAAATAATCATGAACTTTAATTATTTTGTCCATTTTATCTCTCGTAAACCAATATTTAGATTTATCTTCATCGCTACTATTATTCTCTTCCTCCCACTCATCAAACTCATCTTCCTCACTCTTATTTTTTTTTTCTTTAGAGGGAAACTTTAGTATTATATCCAATGGTGTAGTTCCGCCGAGATCATCATCAATTTTTTTCATTCCCTTATAAATTTCTGTATTTTTATCAAAATAATTTATAAAACTATTTTCAACCTCAAGCTTAAATATCCCTACAATGCTAAATACAACGATTAAAGCAGTAGATCCAAATATAATAATATTATTTTTTTTTGTAAAAGAACCCAGAGCAGACGTGATAAATGATTTTTCAGTATCTTTTAGACCTATTTCGTTTTCTGAAGACAGTAGACTTATTAAAGATGGTAATAACAAAAACGTAACTAAAAACGAAACGATTAAACCTAGTGTCATCATCCAACCAAAATCTATTATTGGTTTAATCCCACTAAAAACTAAAGATAAAAAAGCACATATTGTAGTTAGAACTGTATAAAGAATAGGTAGCATCATTTTTTTACTAGCCTCAAAAACTGCCTCAATTTTTGTAAAATTAGGAAACTCTTTTTTTATTTGCAAAAATCTTACTGTTAAATGAATGTTCATTGCCATATTTAAAATAAGCATTAATGCAATAAAGTTTGATGATATAACTGTTACCTTCCATCCAATCAGCCCCAATAATCCAGTCATTATAATAACTGACGATGCACATCCAGTTAATGGCATTATTACCCATTTTAAATTTCTGAAAATAAAAAATAAGGTTAAAACGATAAAAATAAACACTCCTATTCCAAAAACTAAAATGTCACTTTTAATATAACTCATCATGTCATCGGCAATCATCGGAATGCCTCCCAAATGAATTTTAGCATTTTCCCCGTATCTACTAATTACATCTCTTATTTCGGTAATATTTTGACTATTTCTAATGTTGTATAAATTTTTATAATCTTCGTATTCCTTAGTAAAATTTTTATAATTAATTTTTTCTTCTTTTGTTAACCCAGTATCGATAGACTGATTAAAATATTTATCTTTTATTTTAATATATTCTTCTAGTCTCTTATCTTTTTTTAAATAAACTACTATACCTGAGGTTTTTCCATCTTCACTTATCACATAGTTTTTGTAAATAGGACTGTTGATAATTTCATCAAAACCTCTTTTTCTATCTATTTCTGGATAAGCTAAGGTTTTATAATTTTTTAGTCTCTCCATCAATCCCTCATCCGTACTTTTCAAAAGAGGTACATCAATTATAGTAATTACATTATCAACCCAAGTTAGTTTTTCTATTTTAGATTTGAGAAGTTGTAAATTAAGTATTGTCTCTTTATCTGTAAAACTTGATACAGGGGTGTATGTTAAAACTAAAAAATCTTTTGATCCGTAAGTTTGATTTACCTCTCTTAAATACTTAAGATCAGGATCACCTTCAAGCAAGAGCGCATCAGATGATGCATCTAGGTTAAAATTCTTTGATTGATATATAGAGTAAAAAATTAAAATTATTAGAAAAATTAAAGTATATTTTGAATAATCTGTTACTATCTTTTTATAAATGTTAGCCAACATGAGAATTTTTCAGATATATCCTAATTTTAACTACTAAAGAAGAAATTAAGTTTAATTTCTTCTTAAATCTTTGAATTTTGTATAAATTCCCTCAAACTCTACCTTTACAGTTCCAGTGGGACCATGTCTTTGTTTACCCAAAATTATGTCTGCTAAACCGTTTACATCGTTCATTTTTGATTGCCATTCAGCATGTTCAATTGAACCTAATTTTGGCTGCTTTCTCTCTAAATAATAAGCCTCTCTGTAAACAAACATCACAACATCTGCGTCTTGCTCAATAGAGCCCGACTCTCTTAAATCAGCTAATTGAGGTTGTTTATCGTCCCTTTGCTCAACTGCTCTAGAAAGCTGAGATAAAGCTAACACAGGCACAGACAATTCTTTAGCTAAAGCTTTCAACCCTTGAGTTATTTCAGAAACTTCTTGAACTCTTCCTTCATTTTTATTTGAATTTGATCTCATTAATTGAATGTAATCGACAACAATTAAACTTAAGCCAAACAATCGCTTGATCCTTCTAGCCCTGTTACTCAAAGTGGCTATTGTAATAGCTGGAGTTTCATCAATATATAAAGGAAGATTGTAAATATTTCTAGAAGTTTCAATATATCTATTAATCTCTTCTTCCGTAACTTTACCTCTTCTAATGTCGTCTGATTTTATTCTTGCTTGTTCTGATAAGATTCTAGTTGATAATTGTTCAGATGACATTTCTAAAGAAAAAAATGCAACAGAGGATTTTTCTTGTTTTTTTGAGATGTTCTGAGCTGCATTGTATGCGATATTTGTAGCTAAAGCTGTTTTACCCATAGACGGTCTCCCTGCTAAAATTACTAAGTCAGATTTGTGCAATCCTCCGAGTTTCTCATCTAGATCTAATAGTCCAGTCGGCACTCCAACTATTCCCTGGTCATTTTGCATAGCCAAAGTTGCCATTTCAATTGTTTGATCTAACGCTTGATTGAATTTCATGAATGTTTGAGTAAAGCTACCTCTTTCCGCAAGATCAAAAAGAGATTTCTCAGTACTCTCAATTATATTTTCCGCGTTTAGTTTTTCTGAATTAGCATTTAAGGTATCATTAGACAATGTATCAGATATAAGAACTAACTCTCTTCTTAAGTACATTTCATGAATTATTTTTGCATAATCAACTGCTTGCTTCGAAGAACCTGAAAATCTGGTTAACTTAACCAGATACTCGGTGCCTCCAACTTCATCTAACATATTGTCTTTCTCAAAAAAATTTTTTAAAGTAATTGGATTAGCTATCATTCCTTTATTGTTAAGACTCTCAATAACTTCATAAATCTTTATATGCGCTGGATCATAAAATATTGTAGAATTTATTATGGTAGATATTTCATCGATAATATCATTATTTACTAATATTGAGCCTAATAAGGCCTGTTCAGCCTCTAAATTAGAGGGCTGCTTGTCATTTGATTTGTTTTGTAAAGATCTAATTTCTTTCACCTTATGAATATAAAGAAACATTCATTGCTATAAAGAAAAAGTTTTGCACCAATTTTCAAACACTGTGGAAAAGTTATTTAGACTCAATTTTATCTATTTTGATAGATAAAGTAGCTTGGACTTCAGAGTGAAAATTAACAGAAGCTTTAAATAAACCAACTTTATTCAATTCTTCTTTTAATAGCAATTGAGAGGGACTTACTTCAGCTTTGATTTGCTCTTTTATTAAATTTGTTATTTCTTTTGGTTTAACAGAGCCATACAATTCACCATTTTCTTTGCACTCTTTTTTAATTATAATTGTTTTATTATTAATTAAGTTAGATGTTTTTATAAACTTATTTTTTAATTCAATATTTTTTTTATTAAGCTCTGCTTTTTTTTTTAATACAAATTCCTCGTTTTCTTTATTAAATCTTAATGCCTTACCGTATTTAAGCAGATAGTTTCTACCATAACCATTTTTCACAGTAACTTTGTCCCCGATGCTACCTAAATTTATTAAATTTTCTAGTAAAATAACTTCCATTTTACAACAACCCTAAAATTTTAGCTCTTTTTATTTCTCTATTTAATTTTTTCTGCTTACTAAATGAAACTGACGTAAACTTAGCAGAAATAATTTTGCCATTATCCGAAATATATTTTTTTAACAAACTTATATTTTTATAATCTATCACAGGTGCGTTCTTAACAGATAAAGGACATTTCTTAGAAAATTTACCATCAGTTTTTTGAAATAAACTTAATTTGTTTAATGAATTAGACCCTTTTTTCTGGAATTTCTTACTTTTTCTTTTCATTAATTAATTCTTTTTAAAAAACTCTTTTTCTGTATCAAGTTTTTTATATTTAACAATCAAATGTCGAATTATGTCTCTGTCAACTTTGATTTTTTTTTTAATTTCTGCAATAGTTGAACTATTCCCTTCAAATTTATAATGAATATAGAAACCTTTCTTATATTTCTTTATTTTCTTAGACAAACTTAGTAGGCCCCAATCCTCAATTTTTATTACATTGCCTGAGGAATTGTTTATTAACAAGTTATACTTGTCCTTTATACCTTTTATCTCTTTTTCAGCTAAATCTTGTCTCGCAATTACAGTGTTTTCGTAAAAAGCCATAATGTTTATAGTAAATTTATTAATTGTAAAAACTGGTTTATACTATAATAAAGGATTATATCAATACATATAATCATCTGATAAAATATAATAAATGAACACTTTATTATTTCCTGGACAAGGTTCTCAAACAGTTGGTATGGGAAAAGAGTTTTATGATAATTTCGATTTAGTTAAAAAAATATTTAAGTCAGCAGACGAAAAGTTAGGATTTTCCATCTCAAAAATTATATTAGAAGGAACCTCTGATAAATTACAATTAACCCAGAACACTCAGCCAGCGATATTAACAGTTAGTTACTCAATTTTTCAAATAATGAAAGATGAATTTAACTTTAATTTTAATTCATTCAAATACTTTTCTGGACACTCACTTGGAGAATATAGTGCTTTAGTTTGTTCAAAAGCACTAAGCTTTGAAGATGCGATATTTTTATTGCATGAAAGAGGCAAGGCTATGCAAAAAGCTGTACCAGTTGGAGAAGGAGCAATGCTTGCAGTTCTGGGCTTAAAGACTGAAGAGGTAAAAAATTTCATAAATAAGAAAAAAGACTCTACTCAAGTTTGTGAAATTGCTAATGATAATGCCGCTGGTCAAGTAATTATAAGTGGAAATAAAAAATGTGTAGACGAAGTAAGAGAAATTTTTAAAGAGGAGAAAATTAAAACTATCCCTCTTAACGTAAGCGCACCGTTTCATTGCTCGTTAATGAAGAAAGCTTCAGAGGAAATGAGTGAAAAAATAAATAATACAATATTTAAAAAACCATTATTCGATATTATAAACAATGTTGAAGCAAAAGTAGAAACAGATCCTAACAAAATTAAAAAATTATTGATTAATCAAATTTTCTCTACTGTACGTTGGAGGGAGAGCATTATATTAATGGAAAAGAATGGCATAAAAAATTTTATCGAAATCGGCCCAGGAAAAGCATTGATCGGAATGGTAAAAAGAACAATTAAAGGAGTAAACAGCTTTTCAATTAATTCAATTGCTGATATTAAAAATTTACAAAATGAAATTAAAAAATAGAAAAATTTTAATTACCGGAGCATCTGGCGGCATAGGGAATAACTTGATTGAAACATTTGATGCCCATGGTGCAGTTATTGTTGCATCAGGAACTAATTTAGAAAAACTAAATAACTTAAAAAATAAATTTCCTAATATTCATATTGAGCCATTTAAGCTTCAAGAGCATGACAAAATTGAAAATTTTATTGATAGGATTGATGAAAAATTAAATGGATTAGAAATATTGATAAATAATGCAGGGATCACTTTAGACAATTTATCTTTAAGATTGACGGAAGAAAATTGGAAAAAAGTAATTGATATAAACTTAAATTCTACTTTTCTGATGTGCAAATATTCAATTAAAAAAATGCTTAAAAAAAAATATGGAAAAATAGTTAATATTACTTCTATAGTTGGACACACAGGAAATATTGGTCAGGCGAATTATGCAGCTTCGAAAGCAGGAATAATAGGTTTCTCTAAAAGCTTGGCCCAAGAATATGCAAAAAAAAATATTAACATAAATTGTGTATCTCCGGGTTTTATAAAAACAGAGATGACTGAAAAAATTAGTGAAGAATTTAAAAAAATTTTAATAAGTAAAATTCCATCTGGTAGTCTAGGAACCCCGGGAGACGTGTCTAATTGTGTAGCATTTCTTGCATCAGATATGTCAAGGTACATAAATGGTGAAACTATTCATGTGAATGGTGGAATGTATATGTCTTGACAATTCCTATTAATAATCTATTAAGAAAATACATTATAGAAAGGAATTCATGTCGGAAAATATTAAAGAAAAAGTTAAGAAAATAGTTGCAGACCATCTTGGAGTTGAAGAAGACAAGGTAACAGAAGAAGCGAGCTTTATAGATGATCTGGGTGCAGATAGCTTGGATACTGTTGAATTAGTTATGGCTTTCGAAGAGGAATTTGGATCAGAAATATCTGATAGCGAAGCAGAAAAAATTTTAACAGTAGGTGACGCAATTAAATTTATTGAAAGCAAAGCAAGTTAAATTAAAATGCCTCTAGAAGAGGAAAACATACTATTGATATTGTCCTCACCCTCTGGAGCAGGTAAAACAACTCTTTCAAAAAAGATACAACAAAAGTATCAAAACTTTAAAATTTCAGTTTCACATACTACAAGATCTCCAAGAGACAATGAGGTTGACGGCGTTGATTATTATTTTGTTAGTAAAAAAAAATTTCAAGATTTGATTGATAATGATAGCTTCTATGAGCACGCAAAAATATTTGAAAACTATTACGGCACATCAAAAGAAGAAGTAAAATCAACTTTAAAAAAGAACGATATATTATTTGACATAGATTGGCAGGGGACTAAGCAATTGTCAAATTACCCAAAATTGAATTTAGTTAAAATTTTTTTAATTACTTTTAATAAAGAGGAACTTAAAAAAAGACTGTTAAAAAGGAACCAAAATTCTAAAAAAGAAGTTGAAATTAGATTTAATTCTTTCGATGAAGACATACTACATTGGAATGATTATGATTATGTTATTATCAATAAAAATTTAGAAGTGTGTTTCAAGCAGATTGAAAAAATTATTAATATAGAAAAGACAAAATCTTTATCTAGTCTCATATAGTTCTGTTATTTTATAATAAATCTCAGGTTTAATTTTAGATGGTCGTAAATTTAAGTTTAAATCTTGTATTCTTTGAATTTGTTCATTATTAAGTATTTTTTTTATATTTTTATTAATCATTTTCCTTTTATTTGAAAATAAAATATTTGTTATTTTTTCTAAATTTTTTAGGTCATTGATAAAAAAATTTGATTTTAGTTTTGGCTTAAAGTGAATTACGATTGACTCAACCTTTGGTTTAGGAAAGAAACAATTTGAAGAAACATTAAATCTATTTGTAGCATAAAGTCTATAATTTGTAAGAATTGAAATTCTCCCATAATTGCTTGAAGGGTATTTTCCTAAAATTTTTTCTCCTAGTTCTTTTTGGAACATAAAAATTATATCACTAAAATTTGGTGGCCACTTTTTTTTAATAATTTTTACAAGAATTTGAGATGATATATTATAAGGTAAATTTCCAATAATAATTGAATTCTTAATTTTTAACTTTTCTAGATCGTATTTTAGAAAGTCTAAATTTAGATTTTTAAATGATTTATCATTGCTAAATTTATTTTGTAACTCTCGAGAGAGTAATTTATCTTTTTCAATAGCAACAAGTAATTTTGGTTTTCTTTTTAAAATTTCCCCGGTTAAAGCTCCTTGACCAGGTCCAATCTCAATAATATTTCTATTTCTGAACTCAATTAGATTTATTATTTTTCTTATTACATTTTTATCAATTAAAAAGTTTTGACCTAATGATTTTTTATTAAATTTAATCACTTTAATTTAGATAAAAATTCTATGCATCTTATCAAACTAGATGGGTTAGCAATTTTTTTCTTTAAAATATCTTTTGCAGTACCGTGATCAGGTGATAATCTAGGATATTTTAATCCTAAAGTAACATTTATTGCATCAAATTTAAAAATAGTTTTAAAAGGTGCTAAAACTTGATCGTGATACATGCCTATTATTACATCGTAATTTTTGTAATCATTAATAAAAACTGTATCAGCAACCAAAGGACCTTTAATTTTATATCCTCTCTTTTTTATCTTTTTTATAGCTGGAATTATTATTCTATATTCTTCTGAATTTTTAGTTAATTCAGCATTATGTGGATTAAGTCCAAGTATACCTATATTAGGATTTCTTTTATAAGTTAATTTAAACCATTTATAATATGTAATTATTTTTTTTATTATTAAATCTGATTTAATTTTTTTTGACACATCTTTTAACTGTATATGGGTTGTAACAGGAATAACTGAAAGTTTTTTCCCTTTAATTAGCATTACTTCTGAGCCATTTTTTATTTTACACTTAGAGGCTAAGTACTCTGTAATACCAGAATTTTTTTTTTTAAGTAATTTTTTGTCTATAGGACAATTAATGATACCATTCACTTTTTTTTTGATTGCTAAACTATGAGCTAAATTTAAAGAATTTTTTACAAATTTTACCGAGGATTTATAAGGCACGTTGAAAGGGTCTACAAACCTTAATGGAACATCTAAAACTTTAAGAGAATTATTAAAACAATTATTGTCAATATTTTTAACCCGCATTAGATTAATCTTATATTTTAATTTTTTAAATTGTTTTTTTAAAAGCAAGTAATTAGAGATAAAAAAAATTTTTTTCTTCGTATTTGCTTTTAAATTTTTCCAACTTTTATAAATTATCTCAGAATTGATACTATTTGGATCACCGCTTACAATCAAAATTTTATTTTTCATTTTAATTCGATAAAGGAAGAATTTCTTAGTTTAGATAAATGACTTTGCGAATACAAGTCTAATAGATTATTTTTTTTCTTCGCAATTAGGTTTTTTTTTATTTTTTCGATATCAAACTTTTGATTTTCCAAAATTTTAATATTATTTATTCTCAAAAAAGTAATTTTATCTCGCTGAATGATTGGTTCAGATATGTCTCCTTTTTTTAGACTTTTTAAATTTTTATATACATCCTTTGATAAACTCTCCTCATTTACAAACCCTAATTTACCTTTATTTGATGCAGAAATTGACTCACTAAAAATTGAGACAGTTTGATCAAATCCTATATCGTTAATACTAAGTTTTATTTTTTTAATTTTTTCTTCTTTATCACTTTCGCTTATAAAAGAAGATTCTATTTCTGATAAGTCATACATCTTAATATTAGCAGTTTCAGCTTTTATATCTTTAATTTCTGACAATATCTCATCGTCATTTATTTGCACCTTGTCTTGGAAAAGAATAATAATTAATTTTTGCCATGCCATCTGTAATTTTAATTCCTTTATAAAAATTTCATAATTTAAATCGTATTCTTGAAATTTTTCTTTGAGTTTATTTATGTTTCCAGATGATATTATTTTTAAATTATTAGTAATATTTATATCTTCAATTTTTATTGATTTATACTTTTCAATTTCACTTTCTTTTATTCTTGAGTTAATAAGGTTTTGTAAAACTAATCCTTTTATTTTATCAATATTAAATTGATTAATTTCTAAATTTCTTAAAACCAGCTCTGTGTTAATTTTATTTTTAACTTCATAGGAGGTTATAATTTTATCATTAATCTTCGCAACTATCTTATTGTCATCAGCAAAAGCAAAGATTTTAAAAAAAAAAAAAAAATAAAGTATAAAAAAATTTTTTAGAATATTTTTCCTCATCTGTAAACTTTCGGTGAGCTTAATTCTCCAAAAGGTGTAAGCGTAATTTTAAACATTAATGAATTTTCTGCCTCTATTTCGGAGTCATTATAAAATTCTCTCCTATAAACCAAACCGGCTCTTAAACAATCATTAAAATATTCATAACTTAAGTTATAAAATTCAGATGAGTCCGTTATAAGATTTCTTTTAAATTCGTAGGAAAGATTTGTATCTCGATTAAGTTTATAATCAATTTTGGATTTTAAATATTTGTTATTTCCAATGTGTTTATTCTCCTCTAAATAACTCAAATTTAAATTCAAGTTATCAAAATTAGTTTGAGCACCAATTTCATTATAGTTAAATTCATTGTAATTCTGATCAATTGCAAAATTATAATTAAAAGTAAATTTATCGTTAATTTTGTAATTAGCTACACCAACAAGATCAGAAATTTTTTCATCCACACCCATAGATGTTGGCATATTTTTATTTTCTTTCTCATTAAAAATCTGACTTACAGAAACTAAAAAATCTTTATCCTTTTTTTTAATCTCATAATCGAAACCTAAAGTGGCACTTAAACCAGTTTCAAAATTATTGTTATTGTTTAATCTATCTAATTCAAAAGCTTTAGAAGGATCTAATTTTGAATAATTCGTTTCTTTTTTCATCGATCCTGGGGCATATCTTAATAAAATTTTTGGAGTTAAAAAATGTTCTGAGATATTTTCAATTTTTTTATGTAAATTTACTTTACTTAAAAAACCTAATGCGCCGAAAAGCTCATTAGTAGGATCTTTTTTAAAAGTATTAATATTTTTTGTTTCGTAGTTTATGTTTTTAATATTTCCAATCAAGCTAGTTTGAAATCCAGAGTCAAAAATTTTATCTAATGAATTCCACTCAAGAGTATTGACTAGAAATTTAGATGTTTTGTTTGTATCGTAAGTATGTACTTTTAAATTTGTATCTAAATTTAATGAGCCTATAGTTGGACTAGAGAGCAGATTTTTATTGAATACCAATTCTGGATAAATATACTCGTATTTATCTACATATCCACTTTTCAGTGTTTCGTAAGTGCTTATATTGAAACCAAAAAACATCTCATCGTTTGAATGAACAAATTTCAAAGTATTCTCGAGATTATCAATTTCATTGGTAACTAATTCTGAATTAATATTGTAAAGTTTAAAATATTTATCATTATTTGTATTTTCAGAAGTTATTGATAGAGTACTTTCAGAATTTTTTTCAAAATTAGAAAAATTTTTAATAAACTTTGAAAAAAAATGCCCTTTATCACCCGCTACTTTGCTAGCAGTCGTTTTGTTGTAACCATCAGTATATCCAAAATCAAAAATTAAATTAGAGTTTTTTAAAGCATGGCGATATTCACCTAAAAATAGAGGGTTTTCTGAAACAAAAAACTTATTTGTTATTGTTAAATCCTTATCTTTATTAATTGCCCAGAAGTATGGGATAGTGAGGCCCTCACCTAAATTTTTTGTGTCTTGAAAACTAGGAACTAGAAATCCACTTCTTCTTTTTACAGAAGGATCAGGGTGTGAAAGTCTTGGGCTATAAAATACTGGTATGTCATAAATTTTAATCAATGCATTATTGTAGTAAATCGTCTTTTTTTTACTATCATGCAACATGTTGCTAGATCTGATTGACCAAGGAGGACATTTATCATTCTTTCTATAATCGCATAATGTAAAATTACTTTTTCCAAAAGAGGTTTTTTCTTTATTTATTTTTACAGTATTAGCTAATATTCTAGGTTTATTTCGAGCATCTACTTTGAATTCATTTTTGTTAATATAAGTTTCAATATCTGTTCCTAGTAATTCTTTCTTTTTAGTATCAATATAAATTTGTGAAAATTTGTAAACATTCTTGTGAATGTCCTCTACTTTTATATTTCCAATTGATTTGAACACAAAATTATTGATTAAGTATTCAAAGTTATTTAAATAGATCTTATTATTATCTGGATCGCTTATAATTGTTTTTTGTTTTGAAGTTATTACTCCATTCAAATCATCGAAAACAATATTACTCCCATCAATATTATAATTTTCGATAGTTTTTACTTGTGTAGGACCAATACTTTCTAATATTTTTAAATTTTCGTTATAAATTGCATAGTCAGATTTAATCTCATTTTTTTCATTATCAATCGCTCTAATATTATTTTTAAGAGTAATAATACCTTTTTTTTTATTATATTCTGCATAATCACTTTTAATAATATTTTTTTCTGGGGTAGTTATTATTACATCATTCTCAAAAATCGATAATTCATTTTTTTTCTCTATTGTTATATTTTTTGACTCGATAAGTAAGTTTTCAGCTTTTAAAACTGAGCTTATAAATATAGTAATTAAAAAAAATAAATATTTACTTTTCATTTATTTGTAAAATCCCTATAAAAGAAAAAAAACTTAAAGCAATCACTGGAGACCATATTGCGAGAACCATTGGTATTCTTTCAGTCTGTCCAAGCGCTAAAGACAAATCTTTTAAATAAAATGTTAATACACAAACAATTAATCCAATAATAATTAATTTAAGGTTATCTCCTTTTTTTAGTGTATTCATTGTAAAAATTGATGCTAAACCTGTCATAAAAAAAAGAAAGAACGGTATTGATATCATCTTTTGTAAGCTTTCATTTAGAAAAGTTTCACTATATCCATTTTCAAGTAAAGTATTTTTTTTTGATATGATGCTTAAAAAAGATAAAGTATCAAAATTTTTAAATAAACTATTAATCTTACTATAATTATAAATTGAAAAAATTTCATATTTTTCAAAGTTTTCTTGATTTATTATTCCTTCATTGAACTTAAAAATTTTCGCATTAGTTAATTTCCAAGTGTTTTCTTGAATATTAGCTTTATCAGCAAATATTTTTTTTATTATTTTATTATTCTTATCTAGCTGGAATATAGTAAGATTAATTAAGTAGTACCCTTCAGGGCGCTCTGCAGAAATAATTCTTTTGGTTTTAGACAATTCTTCTTTTATCCAAAGACCATTTTTATTAAAATTTACTAGATGATCTATATCTTTAGAGTAGTTAGATTTTGTTTTTTCATAAAAAATAGACATGTTAGAGGTAATTGGATTAACTGTAAAAAGGATTATCCATCCTAAAAAAAAAGAAAATAAAGCAAGTATAAAATAAATTTTCATATTTGAATAACCAAAAACTTTCAATGTAAGCAAATCTTTATTATTTCTAATCTTTGTCATAAACCACATACTTGATATAAAAATTACAAAAGGTAATAACTTTATAATCATACTTGGAATAAAAATAGCCGTCAGCATAAGTGGAATTGTAAAATTTACATCAGTATTTTTGAAAAATTCAATTTCCTCAAGTAAATTTAAAATAAAACCAAAACAATAAAAGACGCCTACAATAATTAAAAAACTTTTTAAAAAACCTTTTAATAGATAATTTAGCAGAACTTTATTCATGGCTTAATTCTCCTGAAAATTTATAATTTAGAAAAAAATATAATAAAAAAAATAATAAAAAAGGCAAAATCATAAATATTATAAGAATTGAATTATTAATTCCTGTATATTTAACTGCTAATTCAGTAAAAACTAACAAAATAAAACTATAAAAAAAATTGCAATATTTATTGAAATAGAATTTTTTAGACTTAACTAATGATATAGCGCAAATCAAAGCTATTACTGGAATATAAAAAGGAATAACTATTCTTCTATTTAGCATTGATGTAATTTCTTTTTTAAAATTTTCATTACAAAAAGTATCGTCTTTAGTTTTATCTGATAAACATTTTACAAGATCAGAAGTGGAAGTTTCTTGTATTTTAGGTTTTTTGATGGTCATTGTATTAAGATTATCTAAATTTATTAATAGTTGATCAAAGTTAATTATTTGACTTTCTTTATTTTCTTTCGATGAAATTATTTGACCATTATTTAGTAAAAGTTTTTTGTCTTCTATTATTCCATTTTCTGCGATTATTGTGTTATCACTTGTTTCATTTACGTTTGAAGATAAATTTTTAAGATTATCACCTTCGTCATGTATAAATATGTTTTGAATTTGATTTTCTATTTTTTTTTCAACAAAAAAAGTGAAACCTTTAAATGAGTCACTAAATTTTTGAGTTTTTACCGTTGGCAAAAAAGAATTGAAATTATTAGAATTTAAAATACCTCGTGATTTATTAAGTGCTTTTGGAGTTAAATAAGTTGAAAAAATTAAGTAAATAACTGAAATTACAAAAGAACTAATAACAAATATTTTAACCAAAGATATTTTTTTTACACCTGAAGTCCATAAAATTATAAATTCATTGTCTTGTAAATGTTTGAATATAAAAATCGACAGTGATAGTAAAAAAGACAAAGGGATAAATTTTACAGATATTCCTAACAAATTTAGTAGAGAGTATTGAAAATATATTGAGACAGAATATCCATTATCAACTATCAAATCTAAGAAATTGACTGCCCTTACGGTTAAAGCAATCATAGAAAGACCAAATAATATAACTAGAAATATTTTAAAAATTTCTATCGTAAAATTTAAATAAATTTTGTTTTGAAGCATTTGTATAATTTTGTATATAATTAATTCATCCTTTCAAGAAATTCAACTTAAGAGTGAACTATCATAAATTTTCCGTTGAATTCTCCTATAATTGAACATATATACAAACTTCTTAAGCTTAAATTTTAAAAAATATGCCTGTATCAATTAATTATTCTTATAAAGACAATAATAAGACCTCCACTAAAAAGGTATTTTTTGCTAATGAAAAATTAAATGTTAATCATTTAAAAAAATATTTATCTAATGATGAACTTTCTTATGTTAACGATCTTATTCGTAATAACCATGACATTAAAAAAAATATTTTTACTTTTGACGTTAGCTCAAAAAATAAAATTATTTTAGTATCAATAAAAAACAATTTAAAGCGATCAGACTTAGAAAATTTAGGTGCAGAATTTTTTAATTATATAAATAAAGAAAAAAATAGTGAATATGTAATATTCTCTGACAGCATGGTTGGCAATTATGATAATTTCTTAGGATATTTTCTACATGGCTGTAAACTCAAATCTTATGAATTCAAAAAATACAAAACTAAAAAAGAAAAAAAAATTATCTCTATAAATATAAACGGTAACAAAAACAAAACTTCAGCCCAAAATCAATTAAAATTTAAAGCACTTGAAGAAGGAACTTTTTATGCACGTGATCTTGTTTCGGAACCAGGAAACATTTTACACCCAGATGAGTATGTCAAAAGATTAAACTCTCTTAGAAAGGATGGTTTAAAAGTAACTATATATGATGAAAAAAAATTAAAAAAACTTGGTATGAATGCTTTATTAGGAGTTGGAATGGGAAGCATAAGAGGTTCATATCTTGTGACAATGGAATGGAATGGTGCAAAAAATAAATCTAAGCCATTAGCATTTGTGGGTAAAGGAGTTACTTTTGATACTGGAGGTTATTCATTAAAACCTGCAAGGTTCATGGAGGATATGACTTATGATATGGCGGGATCAGCTGCAGTTGTCGGTTTAATGAAAAGTCTTGCATTAAGAAAAGCAAAAGTTAATGCTGTCGGTGTTGTTGGACTCGTGGAGAATATGGTTAGCGGTGTTGCTCAAAGGCCTGGAGATATAGTAAAATCATACAGCGGTAAAACAATAGAAGTTTTGAACACAGATGCTGAAGGCCGATTAGTTCTTGCAGATGCACTAACTTTCACAGAAAAAAAATATAAACCAAAATTTATAATTGATCTTGCAACGCTTACTGGTGCTATAATAGTTTGTCTTGGATCTGAATATGCAGGACTTTTTTCTAACAATGATAAACTCTCTGATCAAATTATAAACGCTGGAAAAGAAGTTAACGAGAAGCTTTGGAGAATGCCTCTGCATAAAAATTATGATAAACTTATGAATTCTAAAAATGCTGATGTGCAAAATATAAACTACGTTGGAGGTGCTGGATCAACAACAGCGGCTCAATTTTTACAGAGATTTATTTTGAATAAAACTCCCTGGGCTCATTTAGACATCGCTGGTATGGCATTCTCAAAATATGGTGGAGCTTTGAATTCAAGTGGAGCAACTGGTTTTGGAGTAAGATTGTTAAACCAATTAGTAGAGGAGGATTTTGAATAACGTGGAGCAAACTTTATCTATTATCAAACCCGATGCAGTTGAAAGAAATTTAGTTGAAGAGATTAAAAATATTTTTCTAAAAAACAATCTTAATATTAAAGACAGTAAAAAATTACATATTACAAAAGATGAAGCAGCAGAATTTTATAAAGTTCATCAATCTAAACCTTTTTATAATGACCTTTGCTCTTATCTTTCCTCTGGGCCTATTGTTGTTATGATTCTAGAGGGCGAAAAAGCAGTGATTTTAAATAGAAAACTTATGGGAGCTACGAACCCAAAAGATGCAGAAGAAAATACTATTAGAAAATTATATGGAATTTCTATAGATAAAAATTCTGTTCATGGGTCAGACTCTATTGCAAATGCAAGGAAAGAAATTGAATTTTTTTTTAAAAGTTAATAATTTCTAAAAATCCTTATAATCCCTTCAGGAAAAGCTCTGTATTCAAGTTTTTGAGTTTTTATTTTTAAAGTTTCCACATTATCAAATTCATTTATGAAAAAAAGTTTTTTAATAATCGTATTTCCGCTATCTAATTTTTCATTTACATAGTGTAATGTACATCCACCCTTAACTTCTTTGTTCTCGATCATTCTTGAAAAGGTATTTAAGCCTTTAAATTTTGGTAAAAGTGAAGGATGAATATTAATAATCTTTTTTTGGTAATTTTTAATTAAATTTCTTGAGATAATTCTCATATAACCTGCCAGACAAATAAAGGATATTTTGTATTTTTTCAAATTTAGCAAAATTAAATTTTCATAGGATCTAAGTCTAGTGTTAATACATATAAAAGGTATGTTGTACTTTCTAGCATAATTCAGACCGTAAGCCCCTTTATTATTACTAACTATTAAAGATATTTTTATTGGAAAATTATTATCTCGAGATCTATGAATTAAATTTTTTAAGTTTGAACCTTGTCCAGATATAAATACACATGTTTTCTTCTTCACCATTTAATAGATTTTGATAAATTTAATTTTTTTTTGCTATTTGAAATAAAGCCAATTTCATAAGGCATAAATTTTTTAGTAAAAAATTTTTTAATTTTATTAATATTACTTCTATTTACTATTAAACAAAATCCAACCCCGCAATTAAAAGTTCTGATCATTTCATGATCAGAGATATTTTTTGTTTTTAACCATTTAAAAATTTTTTTTACTTTTATTTTTGAAAGATCGATATTTAAACTTAAGTTCTTTGGAATAGACCTCATTAGATTTTCGATCAAACCACCACCAGTTATATGAGCTGAGGCATTAACAAGATTATTATTTACTAACTTTAAAATCTCTTTTGAATAAATTTTTGTGGGTTTTAGAATTTCATTTTTCAAATTTTTTGGTATTTTATATTTATTTAAAATTGATCTTACCAGAGAGTAACCGTTCGAGTGTAATCCGCTTGATGGTATTGCTAAAATGATATCTCCGTTTTTTACTTTGTTTTTATCTAAAATTTTTTTTTTTGAGACTATTCCAACACTAAATCCAGCCAAATCGAATTTATCTCTTGAATAAACTCCTGGCATCTCGGCTGTTTCACCACCAATTAATTTACACTCTGATATTTTACAACCTTTAAAAATACCTGCTAAAATTTTTTTTGTTTTACCAAAATCTAATTTTCCTACGGCAATGTAATCCAAAAAAAATAATGGTTTTGCACCTTGTACAATTAAATCATTTACACACATAGCCACTAAATCAATACCTATAGTATCGAACTTTTTATATTTATTAGCTAATTCTATTTTGGTTCCCACTCCATCCGTACATGAGACTATAACAGGGTCTTTAATTTTTAGATTACTAATATCAAATAGAGAGCCAAATCCTCCTATGATATCTTTTTTATTAGCGACATCCCTCCTTTTTTGGTCATTTTTTTTTGATAAATTAGATATATGCTTAACTAACTTATTTGCTAACGATATATTAACACCACTTTTTTTATAACTATTTTCATTTTTTTTCATTTATAAATTGGTAATAAATTTTTATGAAATTATACAAACTGTTTTTTATTTTAATTGTTTTTTTTAAAACTGAAACTCTTTTTTCAGAAAATGATCTCTTTAGTGTTAATAATATTCAGATACCAAAAAAGGAGAAAACCACAAATACCAACCTTGCAGATCAGGCAGCAAAAAAGGGGTTTGATCAATTAATTTCTAAAATATTATTAAATGAGGATAAAGATAAACTTTCTGACTTAAATCTATCATCAATAAAACAATTAGTTTCATACTACCAAATTTTAAATAACGAAGATAAAAAAAATAATGAAGACACAGTAAACTTTAATGTAACTTTTGATAAAGAAAAAATTCATGATCTTTTTTATAAGAGAGGTATTTCATATTCGGAAATATCAGATAAAGAATTATATATATTACCTATTTTAATTACAAATGAAGGAATTTTTATTTTCAATAATAATTTTTTTTACGCAAATTGGAACGAAGTGGTTGAAGAAGACTTAATTGAATTTATCCTCCCTTTAGAAAATATTGAAATAATTAAAAGTATCAATGAAAATAAAGAGAGTTTAATTAACTTAAAATTAATTAATTTATTTAAAGAATATGTTAACAAAGATTTAGCTTTGATAATTATCGAGGACTTTAAAAGAAAAAAAATTAGCGTTTATATAAAAACATTTATACAGGAAAAAAATATATCAAAAAATTTGAAATTAAATATAGAAAATTCTGTTAAGGATATACAATATAAAAAAGTTATAGAACAAGTGAACAAAGAATTAGTTAACTTAGTAAAATTAAGTAATTTAATAGATATAAGAGCCCCATCTTTTTTGATCACAAAATTGAAACTTACTAAGAAAAGTAATTTGGTCGAGTTAAAAACTAGAATTAAAAATATAGATTTAATTGAAAATATTTATGTTCAAAAATTTAATAAAGACTATATGAACTTAAGAATAAAATATTTAGGGAAACTTGAGAAATTAATTATTGAACTAAAAAAGAAAAATATAAGCTTAAAATTAAAAAATGAACAGTGGGTAATTAAAATTTTATAAAATGGATCAATTAATATTTAAATTCCCATTTTCAAAAAAATATTATGAGCAAGATTTTTTTGTATCGAGCAATAATTTCTCCGCATTTAAACTAGTAGAAAGTTGGCCAAATTGGCCAGGCAAATGGTTAAATATTTTTGGGACTTCAGGATCTGGTAAAACTCATTTAGCAAAAATTTTAGAAAAAAAAATAGATAAAATTAAGTTGATTAAAGCTAAGGACATTCAAAGCGATATAATTCAAGAGTTAAATTTGTTAGATTGTTTAATTATCGAGAATTTTAATAATAATATTGATGAAAAACTTCTTTATTCTATTTTAAATCAATCAAAACAATTGGAAAATTATATTTTAATAAACTCTGTTACTTCAATAAAAGATATAAGATTTAATTTAAATGATCTAAAATCTAGAGCAAGAAGCTTTATATTTATTGGTATCGAATTACCAACAGATGATTTACTTAAAGTAATAATTTCTAAGACATTATCTGAAAAACAAATAAGCATTAATCCAAAGCTAACAGATTTTATTATCAAAAATGTAGATAGGTCTTATGAAAAAATGTTCAAATTTCTTAAAGATGTAGATGAATTGTCTTTATCTACTGGAAAATCAATCAATATTAATTTAATAAAAAAAGTATTAAATCAATGAATAAATATAGAACTCATAATTGTTCAGAATTAAGTGAGAAAGAAATTAATACAAACGTAACTTTATCTGGCTGGTTACATAGAAAAAGAGATCATGGAAACTTATTGTTTATTGACTTGCGTGATCACTACGGAATGACTCAATGTGTTATTGAAAATAATAATAAATTCTTTCCAATTTTAGAAAAATCAAAACCCGAGTCTGTTCTCAAAATAAGCGGTAAAGTAGTTAAAAGATCTGATGGAACAGAAAACTTAGATTTAAAAACCGGTAAAATAGAAATATTAGTAAATTCAGTAGAAATATTATCAAATGCAAAAGAATTACCCATGCCAGTTTTTGGTGAGCAAGATTACCCTGAGGAAATAAGACTAAAATATAGATTTTTAGATTTAAGAAGAGAAGAGATGCACAAAAATATTATTTTAAGATCAAAAGTAATCGCATTTATAAGATCAGAAATGATAAAACTTGGTTTTCTCGAATTTCAAACTCCTATTTTGACATCATCTAGTCCTGAAGGTGCAAGAGATTTTCTTGTTCCTAGCAGGTTAAACCCTGGAAAATTTTATGCACTGCCTCAAGCCCCACAGCAATTTAAACAATTAATTATGGTGTCTGGTTTTGATAAATATTTTCAAATTGCACCCTGTTTCAGAGACGAGGATGCAAGAGCAGATAGAAGTCCTGGTGAGTTTTATCAATTAGACCTAGAGATGTCTTTTGTTGAACAAGAGGATGTTTTTTATGTTTTAGAAAAATTAATGGTAAAATTGTTTAAAAATTTTTCATCGAAAAAGATAATAAGCGAAAAATTTCCAAGGATACCTTACCAAGAATCAATGAAAAAATATGGAACTGACAAACCAGACTTAAGAAACCCTTTGATTATTCAAGATCTTACTGAATTATTCAAAAGAGATGATGTAAAATTTGAAATATTTAAAAAATTAGTGAAATCAGGTTCAGTCGTTAGAGCAATAATTACTAAAAATACAAAAGATAAACCAAGAAGTTTTTTTGATAGCATTGATAAATGGGCTAAGGATCAAGGAGCTTCAGGTTTGGCTTATTTCACTTTCGAGAAGGATGGAGCAATTAAAGGGAAGGGACCGGTAGGAAAATTTTTTAGCGAAGACTCATTGAAAGAAATTATAAAAAAAAATAACGCTGAAATAGGAGATAGTATTTTTCTTGCTTGCGGAAAAGTAGCAGAAGTTGAAAAAATTTTATCTTTAGCTAGAGATAAAATCGCAAAAGACTTAGATCTTATTGATAAGGATAAATTTGCTTTTTGTTGGATCGTTGATTACCCAATGTATGAGTACGATGAAAGTTTAAAAAAAATTATATTTAGCCACAATCCATTTTCTATGCCCCAAGGCAATATCAATGATTTAAACTTTGACAATCCTTTAGAAATAAAAGCTTATCAATACGATATTGTTTGTAATGGTATAGAACTTTCTTCCGGGGCAATAAGGAATCATAAACCAGACCTTATGTATAAATTGTTTTCTGTTGCCGGGTACAGCGAAAAGGATGTTGAAAAAAAATTTAGTGGCATGATTAATGCATTTGGTTATGGAGCACCACCACATGGGGGTATTGCTCCTGGCATAGATAGAATAGTAATGCTTTTAGCAGAAAAAGAAAATATTAGAGAAGTAACTTTATTTCCAATGAATCAAAATGCTCAAGATTTGATGATGCAGGCACCTTCAGAGGTAAATGAAAAACAATTAAAAGAACTTAGTCTTAAAAAAGATATTAAAAAGAATTAATTTTTTGTTTTGAGGTTAATTCTTACGTCAGATAAATCCACTAATTTTTCCTCATAATTGCTTCTTACGAAACCTTTAGAGGTAATATTTTTCACAATTTTAAGAAATTTGTCGTCTCCGTTTTCGCCCTGAATACTTTTAGAGCTAACAATAGATGGTGTGTGAGCCAACTCTTCTTTTCCTAGATAAGAGATTGCTAATTCTCTAAAAACGTAATCAAGAATTGAGGAAGCACTTAATATTCTGTCGTTCCCAATAACATTGCCTGATGGTTCAAACTTAGTATCAATAAAAGCGTCAACATATTCCTCAAGTGGCACCCCATATTGTAAACCCAAGGAAATAGCTATTGCAAAGTTATTCATCATTGCTTTTACGAGTTCACCTTCTTTATTAGTATCAATGAAAATCTCTCCTATTTTTCCGTCGTCATACTCTCCAGTGTGAAGATATACTTTATGATCACCAATTTGTGCCTTTTGGATATAACCTTTTCGTCTATCAGGCATTTTAAATCTTGAGTTATTTTTTATTTTTGAATTCAATAGACTAACACTGTCATCTTTTTTTGCATTTTTTAACTGATCAGAGAAATTATCTTTTAAATTCTTATCCAATTCTGTTTTATTAGGCTTATTATCTTTTTTCCCACCTATTTTTCTTGTTTTTCTATTATTAAGCTTAACATCAATAACTTCCACTTCACCGTCAGAACGTTGATCGATTTTAGAAAGTTCATTGTCATCAAGATTGTTTAGAGTATGAACAGTCTTAAATGTACAAGTATAGTATGTTTCAACGATATATTTTTTCATATAACTAAAGGAATCTCTTTATAAAAATATATATTAATTGTATAAGGTGTCTATTGTTATTAATACAATTATTAATTGTGTGGATTTAAAAATTTTATATGAGTTTAAAAATAATTTTTACTTGGTGGAATAAGCAAACGTTTGGGACTTTTTTAAAAACTTTATTTTTTGGAAAGTTTGTAGGTTCAGACGAGTATGGAAATAAGTATTACCGAAGTAAAAAAAATGAAAGATGGGTTATATACGCTAGCAATATTGAAGCAACCAAAATTACTTCAGATTGGTATTTATGGATACATCACACCATAGACAAAGCACCAAATTCTTTAGAAAAGAAGTATAAATGGCAAAAAAAACACTTAGAAAATAAAACAGGGACTGCTGATTGTTTTAAACCTGTAAAAATAAGAAAAAACGAAACTAAGAAAAAATATGAGACATGGAGATAAATTTTTCTTTTTCTTAGTTTTGTTTTCTTTTAATTTCTTAAATTCAGAGGAAAAAATATCTACCTCACCTTTAATAAATATTGAGCAAATAACTCCAAGTTTTGAACTGCTCCAAGAAGAAAATGAAAATATTTCTTCAAGAAACAGTATTAGGGAAAAAAAAAATACTATTAAATTAAAATCTTCACAGGCGGTGCTAATAGGTCTAGATAAAATTACAGCAAAATCATCTCAACTTGTTGTTAATCTAAATGAAAGTAAACAATTTGGTCCTTTAGAAATAAAAATTTTAAAATGTGGTAAAGTTAAAGTAAACAATATGATAGATAGCGTAGCATATATGCAGGTTAAAGATTTGACAAAAAACGATAATGAAAAAGTATTTATATTTAATGGCTGGACATTTGCCTCAGATCCAAGTTTAACTCCTTTTGATCATGCGATTTACGATTTGCAATTACTAAACTGTAAAAAAGCTTAATAAAATTTCTCTTTACTTAACCAGTTCGTATCAAAATCAGAACTAATAAATTTTTCATGTTTTAAAATTTTTTTATGTAAATCTATTGTGGTAGTTATCCCTTCTAAAACAAATTCATCTAGAGATCTTAATGTTCTTTGAATAGCTTCAGTTCTATTTCTTCCTTTGCAAATCACTTTAGCAATCAAACTGTCATAATAAGGTGTAATTTTACACCCTTGAAATATAGAGCCATCAACTCTGGTTCTAAATCCAGATGGTTGATGACAAACACTTATTATTCCTGGACTTGGTTGAAAGTCTAATGCTGGATTTTCAGCGTTAATTCTACACTCGATAGTATGACCTCTAGGATTTATATCACTTTGTTTTAAAGCAGTATCTCCGGTAAAAGCTATCCAAAGTTGTTCTTTAACTATATCAATACCTGTTTGTACCTCTGTAACAGGGTGCTCGACTTGCACTCTTGTATTCATTTCAAGAAAATAAAACTTTCCATTTTCGTATATAAATTCTACAGTTCCAGCACCTTCATATTTTATTTGCTCTACCATTTTTACGGTTTTTTCAAAAAGATCTTTTCTTAATTCCTCTGTCAAAACTGGACTTGGTGTTTCCTCAATTAATTTTTGATGTCTTCTTTGAACAGAGCAATCTCTTTCTGCCAAATGTACAGTTTTATTTTTTCCAGACATTATTTGTACTTCGATGTGTCTCGGATTTTTAAAGTACTTTTCTATGTATAATTCATCGTTATTAAAAAATTTTTTGGCTTCAGATTTTGCTGTAAGAAATAAACTTTCTAGCTTACTTTCTTCATGAACTATCTTCATACCTTTTCCACCTCCACCCCCTGCTGCTTTTATTAAAACAGGATATCCAACATCTTTACAAATTGATTTTGCTTCAGATAAAGATTTTACGCTACCTTCAGAACCTTCAATTACTGGCAAACCAAATTTTTTTGCAATTCTTTTTGCTTCAATCTTGTCTCCCATTTTTGAGATTATATTTGCACTGGGACCTATAAACTTTATTCCATGTTTATTTACAATTTCAGAAAATTTTGCATTTTCAGACAAAAAACCATATCCAGGATGAATTGCTTCTGCACCAGTTAAATCTACTGCTGACATTATTGACGAAATATTTAAGTAACTATTTTGTGGTTGATGCGAACCTATGCAAACACTTTCATCTGCTAATCTCACGTGCATCGACTCTGTATCTACATCAGAATGAACTGCTACAGTTTTAATTCCCCATTCTTTACAAGCTCTAATTATTCTTACAGCTATTTCTCCTCGATTAGCTATTAAAACCTTCTTGAACATTTTTTTACTTGAGAATAACTAAAGTTTGACCAAATTCGACAGGCTGACCATCTTCTACTAAAATTTTTTTCACTTCACCATTAGATGTTGAAGGCACATGATTCATTGTCTTCATAGCTTCAACTATCATAACAGTTTGGCCTTTCTTAATTTTGTCTCCCACTTCAACAAATTTTTTAGCCCCTGGCTCAGCAGCTAGATATGCCGTTCCTATAATTGGAGATTTAATTCTAATTCCGTCACTATCATCTGACGATTTAAGTACTGCTTTGTTTTGGGAAACTACAGCGCTCGTCTTAATTTGCTCAATTCCTTTAGAGGCTTTCGAAACTTTTATCCTTGTTTGACCTTCTTGATATTCCAATTCAGTTAATTCGAATTCTTTAAGATTATCAACTAATTCTTTTATTAACTTTTTATCAATTTTCATTTTTTAAAAATTTGCACATTGCGTCAAGAGACATTATATATCCTTCAGCACCAAAGCCACAAATTACTCCTTTTGAAACTTTACTTATTAGAGATTTATGTCTGAATTCTTCTCTATTATAAATATTGCTAATATGCAATTCAATAATTGGAATTTTTAATATTTTCAAGGCGTCATGAATAGCTACAGATGTATGTGTGTATCCTCCTGCGTTTATAATTAAACCATCTTGACCGCTCCTAGAAGTTTGAATTTTTTCAACTAACTCTCCTTCGATATTTGATTGAAAAAAAGTTAATTGGATATTGTTTTGATTTGAGTAATTCATACAATTTTTTTCTATATTCTTTAAAGAAACTCTTCCATAGTGGTTTTCTTCTCGTTCACCTAAAAGGTTGAGATTTGGTCCATTAAGAATTATAATTTTAAGCATAGATTTCTTATCATTGAATAACTTAATTATGGCAAAAATACAATTAAATGGAAAAAAGATAGTTTTAAAATCAGGTTGTTCCTTATTTGATCTTTTAAAAAAATACAATTTGAATAATAAAAAGATTGCAGTAGAACATAACGGGGTAATTATTCCAAAAGTAAGCTACAAGAACAAAAATTTAAAAAATAATGATAAAATAGAAATTGTTCATTTTATAGGTGGAGGCTAAATTGAAAAAAGATATTTTTAAAATTGCGGGCAAATTACTTAAATCTAGACTTATAGTTGGTACTGGAAAATATAAAAGCTTTTCCGAAACTGCAAAGGCAGTAAAAGCTTCAAATGCTGACATGGTGACTGTAGCAGTTAGAAGAGTTAATATCTTAGATAGAAAAAAACCTATATTAACTGATTACCTTAATCCAAAAAAGATAATTTTTTTACCAAATACTGCAGGCTGTTTTAATTCTGAAGAGGCATTAAGAACGCTCAGATTGGCTAGAGAAATGGGAGGTTGGAAATTAGTAAAACTAGAAGTCTTAGGAGACAAAAAAACTCTTTATCCAAATATGATAGAAACAATTAAGTCTACAAAAATTTTAGTTAAGGAGGGATTTAAAGTTATGGTTTATTGTACTGATGATCCTATCTTGGCAAAAAAATTAGAGGAAAGTGGTGCTTCAGCTATTATGCCTTTAGCCTCTCCAATAGGCTCTGGTTTGGGATTGCAAAATAAAGTAAATATTTCTTTAATTATAAAACAATCAAAAGTTCCAGTTATTGTTGATGCCGGTATAGGAACAGCTTCGGACGCAACAATCGCTATGGAAATGGGATGTGACGGAGTTTTAATTAATAGCGCAATAGCTAATGCAAAAAAACCCGTTATGATGGCAAAAGCTTTTAAAGATGCAGTGATATCAGGAAGGAATTCTTTTCTAGCAGGTAGAATGAGTAAAAATTATTTTGCCTCAGCGAGCTCACCCGCTAAAGGATTAATCTAATTTTTCTTCCTTCTAACCCATAAGGTTCTTACTTTTTTTTTTAATTTAGTTTTTTTAATTTTAGATTTACTTTTAACATTGCCTTTAACGTTTTTATCTTTTTTCAATTTTTCGGTAGTTTTTTTAATTTTACTGACATTAGCAATAGCATTTATATTCTCTATAGACTTAATAAATTTTTTTGATTTATTTAGAAGATTTATTTTATATTCAGGTATGATAAATTGGCTATCAGATAATATTTTAACCTGGAATGAATATTTTTTCTGAAAATACTTTAACTCGTCTATTAAATTTTTTTCTATAAAAAGTTTTACCTTTTCAGGCACATAGGCATCAACAATCTTTACTTTATCAGTAAAAGCCAAATGTTGGATTTTTTTTAAGATTTTTTGTGAAAAAGATGAAAGCGATAATTGTGTTTCCCACTTGATAGAGCCCTCACGTAGCCTTTGTCTTGTCATTTCAAGAAGTCCAAAGTTACTAATTCTTCCAATTTGAATTCTAGCTCTATCCTTTCTTATACTTTCCCTCATTTTTTTTTCAACTATTCTTCTATTATAAAAATTCATCATATCGATAAAATCAATTA
>MDTG01229692.1_pt1 | contig 34675 bp, 19 predicted proteins | sample 811421 | NCBI WGS metagenome assembly MDTG01 (sample SAMN05326645, study PRJNA326480) | marine metagenome | isolation source: seawater | place: Pacific Ocean: South East | collected 2011
AAATAAATAGACGGCGCCAATTTTCCACATTGATATTGGCATTTCTTTAATAGCATTAACTATCTCATAAAATGGATTATAAAAACGTTTTAATAATTTTAAATTTTTATTTTGATTGATCTCCTTTAATTCATGATCAGTGGGAGGAATTTCTGGAGTTTTCATTACTGACCACAAAATAGTTGTTATGGAAAGAAACCCTCCAATAAAAAATGAATAATATAACCATTGAGGAACCGATCCTGCAGTCTCTACTAGATTTCCTCCAAACCAATGTTGAAAAATAATTATTGAGAAATTAGCTAATAATATCCCTGCTCCAACAAATAAGCTTTGCATTTGATATCCTAAGCTTAATTGATTTTCAGATAATTTATCCCCCACAAAGGCTCTATAGGGCTCCATTGCCATATTATTTCCAACATCTAATATCCATAATAAACCTACTGCAAACCATAAAAATGGACTTGTTGGAAAAATAAATAAAGATATACTCCCAATAATAGCACCAATTAAAAAATATGGCTTACGTCTACCCCATTTATTTGACCAAGTTTTATCAGACATAGCTCCTACTATAGGTTGAACTACAAGACCTGTTACTGGTCCAGCTATATTTAAAATAGGTAACATTTCTTCAGAAGCTCCTAGATATAAAAAAATTGGATTAATTGCTGTTTGTTGAAGCCCAAAACTATATTGAATTCCCAAAAAACCAATATTCATGTTAAATATTTGCCAAAAAGATAATCTAGGTTTTGAAACGTTCATTTAAAACTTAATTAAATAGTTCTGAGTCTTATTATAATTTTGTTTGAAGATTTTGAACAATATATTGTCCAACTTTAGTTCCTTGAATTACTCCTTCATCTATAGCCATCATATAGTGAATTCCTCCATATAATCTTGATATTGCTGCTTCATCTGAAGCATGAATAAAAGAATTATAGCTTCTCTCCTTCAAACCATATTTTATTTCAGTTGTATCTACAAAATCAAAATTTTCTCCAAAAATATCCGTAAGAGTTATTGCAGCAGCTCGAGAAATTACAGAATGACCACTTGTGTACTCAGGAAATGGAGGTGTTTGTAATATTGGAAGCCACTCTTCATCATAGTATTTATTAATTATAGTTTCAGGACGCACTACTAATGTTTTCCATTTATCATGCCAGCAAGAAATAAAAGCATCAAAAAGGGAAATTGAAACATTAGCATAAGCATTAATTGTTTCAGAAAAACTACTATTAGCTTTTCTAGTTGCAACGGAAGTAATTCCAATCCAATGTCCCCCAGGAGTAATTTTTTTTGTAGCAAACATTGCATGTCCTCTATGATGAGTTACATATGGATTACAATCCCAAAATTTTGCCATATCCAACTGTTCATCATTAATGTTTTTTCCTATTTCATATACTTGTTGAAGTTGTTTTTGAAATGGACTTCCCTTTGTTAAATCAAATTTTAGGGGAGGCTTAGCCGGAAACATATCTGCTGATTCTATAACAAGGGTTCTAATTTTATTCCAATGTGGTTCAATACCATCCATGTAATCTGGAGGTGTTGGTTTCCAAAAATTTTCTGGCTCTTTAATTGTGTACTTGGGGAAAGTCCTAGTTTGATTATAATTATCCATTTCAGCCCATTTAAGTACATGATCAGCAATCAGCTCTCCATATTTTTTTGAATATCTAATTACACTTCTAGGGGTTTTAAATGATTTTATTTTTTTTTCAAAAGCTTTCTCATAATCGTCCATCTTCTTCTCAGAGAAAATAAGTGCTCTACCAACTTTATTAAAAGCATAGATTGCAGCAAGATTAAGATTTATGTTATCATCATTTGGTGACAAAACTGGGCTTAATCCAGCAACTTGCCCGCTGAGACTTGCATATTTTTTTTCATCAGAAAATCGTATAGTTTCATAAGCTGCAATTGAGGGATAAACATAAACTCTTGAAGCAACCGGAGGTGAAAAAATATCATATACGATTATATCTGTTAAATTTTGCATTGCCTGCTGAAAAAGTTCTGGATCTTTAAGTTTATTAATATATTCACTGTTTTGATTACATGAAATAAAGAAAATTAACATAAAAACAGTTGCTATATTTTTTATTTTAATCATTAGTCTTATTTAGAATGTATATATAATCATCATTAGCAATTAAAAGTAAGTTTTTATCATCTAATTTTTCAATTCTCCTTAAATTAAGATTAATTGGCAAAGGTAAAAACTCTTTATGAATAACCATATTGTTATATTTTATAATGCCTCCAGGATTTGCATTTTGATTTCCTAACTCTGTAACAAATTCCTCAGAATTTCCAACATAATATATTTCGTTCGTGTCCTCATCCCATAGAAAATCCTGAATACTACTCAATTGAGCCTCTATTGGAAGCAAAGATGATTCAAAATTATCTCCTTTGTTTATATAAGCCATTGACCTTAATTCAGTTAGTTTTTTTATTTCAAGAATATTTTTCTCTTTTTTACCAATCAATTTTTTAATTGAATTAACCTTTGAAAAATCTTTATATTTATTAAATCTCTTTTTTATAATTGGCATTTGAGAAGCTAGATTATCTTTTGTATTAAAAGGACGATATTTGTCGAAATATTTGTAAAAGATAATTGGGTCTGATTGCTCATTTTTATCGAAGTCATCAATATATAAATAAACTGGAGAATCTTTAGAAGGAGTCCATTTAAAATTTTTTCCAGTATTTCCAGCTAAAATGTCAGGTTTCCCGTCATTATTAAGATCTAGTATTTCAATTCTATTCCATAATCCAAAATGTTCTTCACCCCCTTTTAAAAATGATGCCTGAAATTTTCCCTTATCATTTTTATCTAAAACAATAATCGGCATCCAGTCTCCGGCAATTAATAATTCGAATTCAGAATCTTCATCAATATTTGCCCATTTTGCATCGGTTATCATTCCAAGTCTTGATTGAACAATTGGCTTAAAATTACCATCTTGAGTGTTTTTTATAATGAAACTATAAGGACTTAACCCATATCCCCCTGGTATAGATCTGCTTCCAACAAAAAGATCATCAAATCCATCATCATCTATATCATGAGAAACTACAACACTTCCATTTGTTGATGGCAAAGCCACTGGAAGTCTAGAAAAATTGCCCATTCCATCATTAATATAAATTCGATCCATTAATAGCTCTTCATTTTCTTTATAATCATTTCCTCCGCTAACAACATATATATCTAAATCACCATCATTATCAGCATCAAATGTTGTAGCAGAAACATCTTCATATTTTTGATCTATTCTAAAATCTTTAATGTCTGCCAGATTATATCCCTTTCCGTTAGCTATTAATATTTGTGATGGACGATATCTTGCTCCCCCTATAAAAATATCAAGCATTTTATCATCATTAAAGTCTTCTAAAATAAATGCTGGACCCTCGGCAGACAATAACTCTGGAATGAGTTTTTCTCTTTCATAATCAAAATAACTATCTTCTTCATGCTTATATGGAAGAACAGACAATGAAAAATTGTTATTAATCTCAACCGTATTTTCTTTTTGATTATTCATCGTTTTAATAATCTCTATTCTTTCGTTTAGAGGTCCTTTGACAATCTGATTCGTTCCATCAAACCATCTTACCATTATTGAATCTACTGTTGTCTTTCCAAGACCAAAATGTAATTTATGCGTTGATGAAGATTGAAACCCTCTAGTTGTTATTGCTTCTTTAGTTTCCGCTTCCATATTATTTTTAAATATTGTTACTCTTGATCCCTTAATGATAGATTCACTTTTAAGCTCTACAACCAAGCTTTTGTTTTCTAAAGATGTTTTATTTTCTAATATTGAAGCTGGAGAATTTATATTATTAAGTATTAAATCTAGGTCTCCATCATTATCTAAATCACTATATGCTGAACCGTTCGAATAGGAAGGGTTTCCAATAAATGACTCATTAATTTTTCCAAAATCAAGCATTCCTTTATTCTTAAATAGCATATTAGAGATTTTCAATTCAGGCATCTGATTTATTATCTCTTCTTTCATTTCATTTTGCTTTGTTAGAACAAAACTGTTGAAATTAGAATTACTCAAATATTTAATATAATCCAGATCATTAGGTCTCTTTGCTATTCCATTAGAAACAAAAATGTCATTTTTACCGTCATTATCAAAATCTTGAATTAATACAGACCAACTCCAATCAGTTGCATATGTCTTAGTCAATAGTCCGATTTCCGAATAATCCCCATACGGTCTTTTCAAATGAAAATGATTACGAGAATACTGGGGTTCAAAACCATAATCACTTTTTATTTTAGTTAATTTATCAGAATCTTCTCCTCCAGATTTCAAAGCAATTTCTGCATCAAAAGGCATCATGTCTGTTGTAAAAATATCTAATTCTCCATCGTTATTTAAATCTGCAACATCAACTCCCATAGTAAAGCGAGAACTATGTTTAAAATATTTATTAAATGACTCAGTAAAAGTTTTGTCTTTATTATTTATGTATATGTAATCATTTTCGTGAAAATCATTGCCTACATAAATATCAATCCATCCATCATTGTTTATGTCTGTTGCAGTTAAAGCAAGTCCATAACCAAGAGGACTATTAAAGATTCCAGATTCTTCAGTGACTTCAATAAATGATCTTTTTTCTTCATTTAGCTTATTTTCAAAAAATCTATCACCGGAAATCGAATCTTTTTCATTCCTCTTTTTTATTGTTCCATAGCTTCTAACTGAGTGAACTGCATGATTCATAAGATACATATCCAAATCGCCATCTCTATCATAATCAAAAAAAGTTGATTGAGTAGAAAAACCAGAAAAATCAAGACCATAATCAATCGAAGATTCAGTGAATGTTAAATCTCCATTATTTATATATAATAAATTGTGAGTGCGCTGATCTTTAAATAATCCCTCCATTGGAAGTTTGTTAACATAAATATCAATAAATCCGTCATTATTTATATCATCCATTGAAACGCCATTTGACCAAGAGGGATGTAAATCTAAATTTGCCTTTTCTGTTATATCTTCAAATTGAAGATTCCCCAGGTTTAAGTAGAGTCGGTCAACGCCTTGATTAGCTGTAAAAAAAATGTCCTCTAATCCATCATTATTAATATCCCCAACTGCAACTCCTCCTCCATTGTAATAGTACAAATACTCAATAATATTTAAATAAGGTTTATATTTTAACTCATTAACAAAGTCTATCCCCGAAATATTGCTTTCTACACTTTCAAATAAAATTTCATGATTAGGGGATATGTTAGAGTCTTTACATTTTATAAAAGCTATACAAAGAAAAAACAATAATTTATTTTTCATTGATTAATTTTTAATGATAAAGCGGCTCAATGTATCCCTGTTTCTTGCAACCCAAACTTGATCTTTATCAATAACCAATGATCTAATCTCTCCTGAAATATTAAAACCTTTTCCATTGGGATGATAATATAAACCCTTGGGGGTATTTTCAATAAAAAAGCCATAACTAGCATCATAAATACCAACTTCAGGCTTTACATTAAATAAATTGCCTCCCATTAATATGTCTAAATCCCCATCTTGATCAATATCAGAATGAGTTATTGAGTATATGGGACTGAATTGAGCTTGCTTTGGCAATTTAATTTCAGTAAAATTAAAGCTTCCATTATTTTTCAATGCAATTGTAGAAAGAGTATTTACTGAACAAACATATGATTCATTTAATAAACTTTTAGAAAAAATAGATGTTAAATCTGCATTTTTAAAAGTTTCATAATTTGGAAACTTCTTTTTTAAACTTTTCATTTGATCAATCAAATTGTGCCTTAAAGCATATGGATACTCTTTGCCATTCTCAGCTGTAAAAACTAAAACACCTTCTCCACGACCATTTCTGTCAAAATCATTATAATAGCATAAAATTGGTTCGTCTAAGGAAGCTTTAAATCTGCTATTTGTACCATGATTTCCAATCATGATATCCTCGATTCCATCTCCATCAATATCAAATATATCTATGACATTCCACCAACCAGTTTTTTCACTCCATTTTGTGTCAATAGCACTAAAGTATCCTCCATTATTTTCAAAAAAATTGATTCCCATGAACTCTCCAACAATAATAAGATCTTGATCATTATCATTATCAAAATCATAAAAAGCTGAGTCTGTTATCATTCCTATATTCTTAATCATAGGAGCCAAAATATCGGTAAGATTTGTAAAATTACCCAAACCGTCGTTAATTAAAAGAAAACCACTTCCTGGAAGTCCATATTCTCCTATTTTAGATCTTTCTCCAACAAAAAGGTCTAAATCTCCATCTGAATCTACATCAGCAAATGAAACGGTTTCAGTGCTAATTTTTAATTCATCATCAGGGAAATTTTGAGAACTTTTAGAAAAAACTCCAAATCCATCATTTATAAATAAATGATCATATAAAGAAGAAGAATAAATAGACGTTTCTACTCCTCCAGATGTCATATAAATATCTAAATCACCATCATTATCAACATCTAAAATTGCACTTTCTATATGCTCAGATTCCTTATTTTTTTCTAACAAATCAATATTTTTCTTATTATTAATCCATTTATCTCCTTCTGCAAATAAAATTTGAGTTGCATATCCTTTAGCACCAGGGAAAACTATATCGCTTTTTCCATCCCCATTAAGGTCAGCAATACTAATTTTTGGTCCTTGAGTGCTTAACATATGATAATTGAGTCTCTCAGAATGAAAATCTACAAATAAGTTTTCTTTGTGAATTGGAAAATGTTCTTGAATGTCTTTTTTAAAAAACAATTCTTTTTGAATTGACTTTTCCTTTTTATAAACTGCATCATTAGCATCAAACTCATGTAAAGAGTTAATATTTAAATTCTTTACACTTGTAGTTTTTCCAGATGGCCAAGTTATTTTCAAATCTATTTTTTCAGACTTTCCAACTCCAATTGTTGAAATAAGATCCATACTAGACTGAAACCCTCTAACTGGCTGAACCTCATGAGAAATTTTTGTGAATGATGTTTTAATTTCAATTTTAGCCCCCAATGAGTTTGGATTTTTGGAGGAGCCATTTAATTTAATTTTAACATAATTATTTTTTAAATCTTCAGCTTTATTTTTAAATATAAAAACTGGCATATTAACATTATTTACAACAAGATCTAAATCTCCATCATTATCAAGATCTCCATAAGCAGATCCATTTGAAAAACTGGGAATATCAAGTCCGGAATTATAGAAATCTTCAAACTCTATTTCACCAGTGTTTTTATATGAATGATTTGGAACTTTATTTGAAGGGATAATATCTACTAATTTTTTATAATCTACTTGATTATTTTTTACAATTGATTTTATGACTTCTTCACTCGCAATATATTGAAGGTAATCTTGATTAGTCAAATCCTGATATATTCCATTAGCAATAAATAAATCTTTAAACCCATCATTATCCATATCAAAAAATAGAGCCCCCCAGCTCCAATCAGAAGCTTCTACTCCAGACCATCTTCCAATTTCACTAAAAGTATTATTTCCATTATTAAGATGAAGCATATTTCTTGTAAATTGATGATGATATCCATTTTTCACTACGTATTGATATTTATTCCAATCTTCAAAAGTTGTAACAGTTTTCAATCGTTTATAATCAGATGGAAGCATTTCTGTAACAAATATGTCATTAAAACCATCATTGTTTAAATCGGCCATATCTGCTCCCATTGATGCTCCACTAATAGATCTCATTTGTTGGGTAAGATCTTCTTTAAAAGATCCATTCTTTTGATTGATATATAAATAATCTCTTTCAAAAAAATCATTTGATATAAAAATATCTTCCCAATTATCTCCATTAATATCTCCAACACTAACTCCAAGACCAAAACCAATTACACTTCCGTAAATTCCAGCTCTTTCACTTACATCATAGAACTTTCCATCAATATTCTCCATTAATTTATCTCCTCCAAGAGAGTCTCTTTTTGGTCGCTCATTTCTTCTTAAATCAAAACTTCCAATTGCCTGATATGAATTATTTAATATATAAGCGTCTAGGTCTCCATCCTTATCATAATCAAAAAAAGTAGCATGCGTAGAAAACCCTCTATCATCTAATCCAAATCTTTTGGCGCTTTCAGTAAAAGTTAAATTTCCATTATTAATAAATAATTCATTTTGCTTGTTATCTCCCTTAACATCTCCAGAATTGCAAACATAAATATCTAATAATCCATCAGAATTTATATCGACCATAGTGACTCCAGTTGCCCATGCTTTTTCGCCTCTAACTCCAGCAGAATCAGTAATATCTTTAAAAGTGAAATTCCCTTGATTTAAATATAATTTATTTGATTTTTGGTTTGCAGTTAAATATATATCAACTAAACCATCATTGTTTATATCTCCTAATGAAACACCCCCTCCATTATAGTAATTCCTATATTTATATACATTAAAATCGTTGCTAAAAGTCAAATCATTTGAGAAATTAACTCCTATTGATCTTAAATCCTGAAGTTCAAAAAGTTTAGGCTTATTATTTTTACATCCTAATACTAAAATTGAAATAATAACACAAAAAATCCAATCTAACGATTTCATTTTAATTTAATTTTCTATTTAAATCTTCTATTGACATTTGAACAAATCTATTATCATAAACATATGCTGTAATTAATCTATTACCATCCACTTTAGCCATGATTGGAGAGCCATTGACTTCAGTGTTTAGCTCAATAAATGAGTTGCCAGGATAGATATGTTGCATCATTTTCATTGCTTCAATTAACAAAAAATCTTTTTGCAAATTTTTAACTGATGGATCCCATCCCAAAAAAGAAACTCGCATTTTTAATCCAGTCAAAATTTTCTTTTCATCAAAAATTCCATAAAACAATAGTTCCATTCTATTTTTAGGGTTATAGATTGGTGAAATAGAGTCCAAAACATGTCTAACAAATTGATTATTTGGGCCTTGATTAATTAATTTTTTTTTGTTTAATTCCCAGCAATCCGTAAAAAAATTTTTTTGAGTTTGACCAAATTTTAAATCAAAAATCAAATCTGAATATTTTTTTCCTGAAGCAATTTCTCTCTTAACCATTTTATCATAGTCTGATTGACATGAAATAAATGATATCATGATACTAGAATAAATAAAAAGTTTTAAACCCTTAGTGAAGCTCATAAAATTTAATTTTTTTATCATTTATACCAAAAATCAAATATTCTTTCTGATTGTTTTTTAGAGCCTTAATAGCTCTAATTTGTCCTTTAATTCCTATGCTTTGTGGAGTACTTTTAAAAAAATTGTTTTCATTTTGGGATAAAGATATATGCCATCCTTTTGAAGCATCATAACTTCCAAACTGAGGTTTTACAAGATATTGATTCCCCCCCAAATATAAAGAGTTTTTATTAGTCTTAGTGTCTTTTTTATTTAATATACTATAAATTGGACTATACTGAATTTCATCAGGCAAACTATATTGTTTAAATTTAGTTTCTTTATTTAAAAACAAACTTGTTTCTAGAAGGTCTATTTGTAAAACCTTAGATTCTAAAAGTTTAGTTTTATCTATAATTTGATTTAATGATTTATTTGCATAATCCTTATAATAAACAATATTTTTTTTCAGAATAGGCAATTGATTAATTAACTCATCTTTATCTAAAATTGGAAAATATTTTCCTTCTCTTTCTAAACATATAATTTGCTCATAACTTCCATTTTCATCAAAATCATTTATGTACATTTTCATACTATTTTCAAAAAAACTATTAGTTCCATGATTTCCAGCGATGAAATCCATTTTACCGTCTTGGTTGATGTCTATCAATTCAATTGTATTCCATAATCCTGAAGTGTTATCCATTCCAAATTTTTTTGTCTGATTATGAAAAACCCCTTTATCATTCATTAATATTGTAATTGGCATCCATTCTCCAACAATAATTAAATCGGACCAACCATCATCGTTTAAATCATGGAATTTTGCATCAGTTATCATTCCGAGATCTAAAAATACTTTTTGATTAATTTGAGTAAAGTTATTATCACCATTATTTATCATTAATATACCATCTCCACTTTTGCCATAGCTTTGTAGATCATATCGTTCTCCAAAAAAAAGATCAATAAAGCCATCATTATTAATATCAGCGGAAGCAATTGCTTTAGTAGAAATTCTTTTTTGAAAATCGAATGCATTTTCTTTCTTTTCAAATTCTCCCATTCCATTATTTAAATAATATCTGTCATTTATTGATAACCCATATTGAGAAAATGACTTCCCTCCACTTGCGACAACTAAATCTAAATCCCCATCATTATCTCCATCGAAGAATAGAGCATTAGTATCTTCTGATTCAGAGTCTTGTTCAAATGGATTTGTTGAAGACCGATAACCATTGATACTGGAAATAAATAATGTTGACTTTTGATTTTTTGCACCCCCCACATAAACATCATCTATACCATCTTCATTAACATCTGCAATAGCAATTGCAGGTCCTTCATTATGATTCATTTGAATTAGAAGACGTTCTCTATTAAATTCTATAAACTGATTTTCTGAATGTTTATAGTCAAAAAGTTTAGTTAGAGTTTTTACTTTATTTGTTTCTGTTTTAATTTTTCTATTTTTTCCAGAATTATAATCTATAGTATTTAAAGTATTTATTTTTAAATCTTCATATACCTTTTTTTTACCATCAGGCCATATAACCTCAAGACTGTCAACTTCTGTTGAATCACCTATTCCAAAATGAATTCTATGACTTACAGAAGACTGAAACCCTCTAGATGGAAATAATTCAGACATATATTTATTTGATTTATTATATAAAATAAGTTTAGATCCTACTCCTTTTGAATTAGGTTTATTACCAATTAGTTCAATTTGAACACTTCCACGGCTTTTTATATCATTTTTATTTTGATAAACAAAAGCTTCCATATTAACATTATTTATTACTAAATCCAAATCTCCATCATTATCTAAATCAGCATATGAATTCCCATTACTAAAGCTAGGTTGATCTAAACCCCATTTTGAAGTGACATTTTCAAAGTTAAAGCTACCTTTATTTTGATATGCGAAATTGGGAACTTCTTTTGAAGGCATTATATCTATTAATTTTTTAATAACTCCCTCTTTTTTTTGTATTAACATTCTTACTTGCTCTTCATTTGCCATATATGATAAATAGTCTCTATCTAATAAATCTTTATTTATTCCGTTGGCAATAAAAATATCCCTAAGACCATCATTATCCATATCAAATAATAAAGATGCCCAACTCCATTCTGTTGCTGCTACACCAGTTTTTCTTCCAATTTCAAAGAACCCATTTTTTCCCATATTTCTTTGTAAAACATTTCTTGGGAATTGTTTAGAGTATCCCTTTGACTCCCTAAGCTTAAACTTGTCCCAGGAATCATAAATAGCCTTTGTTTTTTTTCTTTTTAATGATGAAGGAAGCATTTCTGTCACCAATAAATCGGAATTTAAATCATTATCTAAATCAGCAGCATCTGCTCCCATTGATCCCATTGATAGTGTATCAAAATAATAATCTGATGATTCAATGAAGCTTTCATTTTGAGAATTTATATACAAATAATCTTTCTCAAAAAAATCATTTGAAATAAATATATCTGGCCAATTATCATTGTTAAAATCACTTACAGTAATTCCTAATCCAAAACCAATAGCACTATTATACATTCCTACTTTTTCAGTAACATCAATAAAAAAACCATTTTTATTTTCTAAAAATTTATTTCCATTATTGTTTGGATCAGGGATTTTTCTTTGATCTTTAATCAAATCATACCCTCCAACTGATCGAATCGAATTGTTAAGGATATATGCGTCTAAATCTCCATCCTTATCATAATCTAAAAATGCAGCGTGAACCGAAAGTCCTTTTATGTCTAAACCATATTCTTTTGAGCTTTCTTTAAAAGTTAAATTTCCTTGATTTATAAATAATTCATTATGTCTATTTATTCCTCCTGGTTTTCCTGACTTGCAAACATATATGTCAAGTAAACCATCTCCATTAATGTCAACAAATGTTGAGCCTGTAGACCAAATTTTTGAACATGCAACACCTGCTGATTCAGTTATATCGTCAAACTTCCAGTTTCCTTTATTAAGAAAAAGCTTATTATCTACTATATTACCAGTAAGATATATATCAATAAGTCCATCATTATTTATGTCTCCTAAAGAAACTCCTGCGCCATTATAAAAATTTCTATAAGTATAGGGGTTAAAATCCTCACTGTAAGTCAATGAATTTTCAAAGTTAATACCAGTAGAAGTCCCCATCAATTCGAACAAAGGAGAATTATTGCTTGAACATCCAACAATAACAAAAAGAACAAAAATTTTTATAGGTTTCATGATGTCACAAAGATAAAAAGGCTGTTCAAAAATTGAACAGCCTTTTTATCTTATTTGAGAATATTAAATATGATTAATACCCTGCATTCTGACTATATCCTGGTGCCGATTGAATTACATCAAAAGGAATTGGGAATACAGATTTATGGGCCGGGGAAGCTGTTTTCTCCCACCATGATCCAGAATTGTAGACACCAAAACGAATTTGATCAGTTCTACGAGATGATTCTTGAAACATCTCACGCCCTCTTTCAGCTAAAAATTCAGCTTCTGTCATTGAACTGTATGCACTAACGCCAGCTCTTGATCTAATTTGATTTACTGCATCAAGTCCTTCAGCATCATTCCAGTTACCAGCAGCACGCATTTTAGCTTCAGCATACATTAACATTACATCTCCTAATCTTACAATTGGGAAATCATTACTTTGATCTGGACGACCAAATTGTTGGAAACTGAACTTTCCTAAACGTGCACCTGATTGACGAAGAGCATTAGGCTCTAATTCATTAATTGCAGGTGTATAGTCTAATACAATTCCACCCGCATCATCAGCTGCGAAATCATTTAAAGCACTTCCTCCATAATCTTTTTGAGGTCCAACTATAAAGTTATTTGCTTTCCTGGCATCACCAGCTTCATAAGAGTTATAAAATTCTTCTAAAGCCGCATAACCATTCCATGGCTGAGCTTCAAAATTCCAAGTCAACTGACTAGAATAGTGAAGAGTCATTTTAGCAAAATTCATTCCACCAGCAGTAGCCTCATCATAATTTACAGAAAATATATGCTCTACATTGTTATCATTATTTGGAGCAAATACTGCAGCATAACCTTCAAGATTATCTGGATCAGTTGCAACAGCCGGACGTTTAGCAAGGTTCGATACACTACAACCTGCTCCACATAATTGGTATTGGTTAGAATCCATAATTATCTTAGCAGCTTGAGCTGCTTTTGTATATGTTGCAGCGCTTTCGGTACCTAAATAAACAGCATGATTAAGATATAACTTAGTTAAAAATCCTAAAGCAGCATAGCGATTTACTCGGTAAACACTCGATGTTGCAGGAAGACCTGCCTCAGAGAATGAAGTGTTTGCGCTAATTTCAGTAGTTCCTAATGAAGCTAATAACTCAGACTCAACAAAAGCATATAATTCTGCACGTGTTGACTGAGGAGCATCACCTCCCGGAGTAGTAACAATTTTTACTCTACCATAAAGATCAAGCATTCTCCAATAGAAGTATGCTCTTAGAGCTCTCATTTGCATAGTTTCTCCAGCACTAAGCCCTAAATTTGCAATAGCATCATTAATTGCACCAATAGCTCCATATTGACCACCCCAAGTATTACCAATAATACCATTTGTTGCATCAAATGTGTGACGGTGCATTTGAACTAAAACCCCTCCATCATACCAGTCACCACCTTTAGCAGCAATTGCCATCTCGTCAGAAGGAAGTCCTTGAATACTAAAATAACCAAAGTGGTTGGCAGTTCCCGACCACTGTAATTGCGAGTATGCACCCGCAAGGTTATCACTACCACCTCCAGCATCACCCCCGATATTTGGGGCCTCAACTGTTACCGCATTGGTAATATCTCCTACTAATTCTTCTTCTAAATCAGTACAAGAAAAAATCAAAGCTGAAACTGAAGATGCAAATAATAAGTTTTTGAAAATATTTTTCATCGTTTCTTTGTTTTTAAATTAAAATTTAATGTTTACACCTAATGTAAATGATCTATTAGGATAATAGCTTCGACGGCGATCAACACCAGGAGACAATACATCATATCCTCCTCCAGCATCTTCTCCAATATCAACTAAAGAAGGTTCTGGGTCTGGACCAGTGTAGTTTGTAATAACAAAAGCATTTTGAGCGTTTAATGAAAGTTGCATTGAATCAATTCCATTCAACCCACTAACATCCATATCACGTGTAATAGTTAAGTTGTCTAATTTAAAGAAATCAGCTTTCTCAACATACAACGAACTAAAACGTGCTTGAGTTAATCCCTCTGGAGCAAGCTCAGTATTCACAAAATTGTATGAACTCTGTGTAGAAATTCTAGGCTCATAAAAAGCTCTAAAAGTGTTTACTAAGCTATGACCGAATGCACCTCTAAAAAATGCATTAACAGACCATTTTCCAAATGTTAATTGATTTGTCCAACCCAATTCAAGATCTGGAGTACCATTACCTAATACCGCAAAATCTACGTCTTCATTTAATGCTTGGTCTTGACCAACATTTATTGTTCCATCCCCATTTACATCAGCAAAAACATTATTTCCGCCAGATACTCCTTCATGAATAGGCCCCCATATTGTACCTATTTCTTCACCAACCTTAACTCGAATAGTAGCTGTTGAGTTTTGTCCAGGCGCACCTAGATTAGCTCTCATTTCAGCATCATTTACATATTCTTCTAGAGTTGTATTATATGTAGACAAAACAATTCCAGTGTTATAGTTATCAGTCAATTGGTAATTAAGTGCTAATTCAACACCTTTAGTATTTAACTTACCAGCATTTTCATATCGTTGACCAGTTGGATAAATTGCTTGATCAACCGTACGATTTAAAATAAAGTCATTAATGTCTCTAGTGTATATATCTAAAGTTGCATCTAACTTTCCTTTACGCCATTCAAATCCTAAATTTGTTTCAGCTTTTTCTTCCCATTTTAAGTCTGGATTAGCATCACGAGAAGGGGAAGATGATCCACCACCAGTTGCACTTGCATAAGTGAATCCTCTAATTTGTTGAGATAAACCATTGGGTCCTGGAAGTGCTCCAGTTACACCATAACCAAGACGAACCTTAAATTTATCAGCTCCAAGGTTTAAGTAGTTTTCTAAATCAACTCCTAAACCAGCAGAAGGAAATAAACCCCATTGGTTTTCAGATCCAAGTTTAGTTGAACCTTCACGACGAAGCGATGCGTTTAAGAAGATAGCATCATTTATAGTATAATTTAATCTTCCAAAAAATGCAATGATTTTTTCATCAGGAGTAGCATTAGAATCCGCTTCAATGAAACCAGCTCCTAATAAATCTTGAGAGTATTCAATTGCATTTATAAAATCAATTCCAGCTGCTGTTTCATTTGGAAAATCTCCAAGTGTCATAGAGTGATCATTGAAATTTTGCATCTGATGAGAATAACCAGCTGTAACTATAAGATCATTTCCAGCAAGCTGGGTATTATACCTAGCATAAATCTCTGATAACTTAAAGCTATATGTTTGATCATAAAAATTTGCGCTTCCCTTTCTAATAGGCGAAGCTGCATTTCCACCTCTTAAAAGAGTTGTAGGATTATATAGCTTATTTGAATATTTACTAACCTGACTAGCAGCGTTCAAGTTGATAGATAAATTCTCATTAAATCCATATTCAGCATTAACACTATAGTTTAATTCAGTTTTATCTCCTGCATTGATTTGCTGTCTAGCGATTGAAACAGGGTTATAACTATCGAAAAGCCCTAATGTTTCGAAATATCCTCCATACTGATCTCCATTAAACACACCGCCGTAGTCAGCAGCTAGAATTGGAGCAGTTGGATTATATAAAACTGCATATTTTAAAGACTCCATGTCTCCATTATTTTGCTCTCTCTTAGTAAAAGCAGTATTTACAGTAAGTCTAAGTTTGTCATTTAAAGCTCTAGTTGTGAAGTTCAAACGAGTATTAAACTGATTAAAGTCAGAACTAATTAATACACCTTGAACATCCCTAAAGTTAGCTGCAATACGATATGAAGTATCACCAGAACCGCCTGAAGCAGATATATTGTGAATACGAGTAATGGCATCACGAGTTACAGCATCTGTCCAATTAGTTACAGAACCTAAATCAGTTCCACCAGCAGCTACGAATTCTGCAGCTTCCATTGTTTGTATAGTATTGAATGCTTGTGAAACTCCTAATTGACCTGTGTAGTTAAGAGTCATTTTTCCTTCACTTCCAGTTTTAGTTGTTACTAAAATAACACCTGATGATCCTCTTGAACCATAGATTGCTGATGCTGAACCGTCTTTTAAAACATTGATTTCTGCAATATCAGCAGGATCAACATTTTGAAGAGAGGCTCCAATTACACCATCAATAACAACAAGTGGTGAAACGTTAGCTCCAACTGTAGAAATACCTCTTAAACGTATCACTGCTTGAGCATTTGGATCGCCACCACGATTATAAACTTGAAGTCCAGCTACTTTACCTTGAAGTAATTGAGCAGCATCTGAAATATTTCCTTGATTGAAATCTTCAGCATCAACTTTAACTACTGCAGCCGTTACTTCTTTTGATCTTTGAGATCCATAACCAGTAACAACAACTTCTTCTAATTCACTATCAAGTGCCAGAATTACATTGATTTGATCTTGGTTAGCAACTGTTATTTCTTGAGTAGCAAAACCAACAAAGGAAACAATTAATACATCGCCAGAAGAGGCTTGGATGGAATAATTACCATCAAAATCTGTAGAAGTCCCTATGTCAGTACCCTTTACTTGGACCGTTGCACCTGGCAGCGGGCCATCATCGCTCTCAACAGTACCATTTACTGTTTGAGCATAAATCCCCACACCTAGCAAAAATGCCAATAATGTAAGAATTGAAGTCTTGAAATTATTTTTCATTCTTTCGTTTTTAAGTTAAAATGTTTGATTTTATAAAATCGGTTTGGGCAAGTATACGTCATTTCTTTAACATTATTTTCACATTTTGCTTACAATAATTATATTTGCAACGAAATCGATTTCGAATTACGAATTTTACAATAAAAACAACTAATTATAGTTATTTACTTTTAAAAAGCAATTATATTATTAAATGTCTAAATTAACACTTGAAATTCTCGCAGAAAAATTAAACATTTCAAAAGCAACCGTCTCAAAAGCTCTTAATGGATACAAAGATGTCAGCCCCGCAACTAGAAATAAGGTTTTAAATCTCTCAAAAAACCTTAATTTTTATCCTAATGCGCAAGCAGCTTTCTTAAGAACAAAATCAACAAAAGTTATAGGGGTAATAATACCTCATATAAATCATCCTTTTTTTAGCAATATTGTAAGAGGAATACTAGATTCTGCTGATAAACACAATTATTTGGTAATTATTTTAAAATCGAATGAATCTTATGAAAATGAAAAACGCTTAATTGATAAATTACTGCAGCAAAATGTTGATGGCATATTTATTTCACTTGCCCAAGACACTCATGACTTAAAACATCTAAAAAAAATTCAAGAATCTGGAACCATTCTTATTCAGTTCGACAAAATTTCTAAGCTTCTTGAATCATCCAAAGTAATAATTGATGATCGAAAATCAGCATACACTGCAACTGAACATTTAATTAAAAATGGATGTAAAAAGATTGTACATATAAGAGGGCAGCTACTTCCTCAAATCTCAATTGACAGGTTTCTAGGATATAAAAAGGCTTTGGAAGATTATAATTTATCATATGATTCCAACAGAGTTATTATGGCAAATAAAATGACCGATTCAGAAGGTTATGAGCTCATGAATTCATTTATTTCAAAAAACATTGAATTTGATGGAGTTTTTTCAATGGCAGATCTTCCTCTAGTTGGGGCTATGGAAAGCTTAAAACAAAATAATTTAAATATTCCAAAAGATATAAAAGTAATAGGTTTTGGAAATTGGCTTTTAACCGACAGGCTATCTCCTTCATTATCGACTATTGATCAACCAGGAATCTTAATGGGAAATGAATGTTTTGATTTATTTATCAAAGAGTTAAATTCAAAAAAGAAAAAATTGAGCTTTAATTATAAAAAAAGGGTCTTTTCAACCAAATTAATGATTAGAAATTCATCCAAGCAAGAATAAAGTTTTCAAAATAATCCTTTTTGATTATTTTTAATTTTACCCAAATGTTTATAGGCCTTTTCTGTAACCTCTCTTCCTCGAGGAGTTCTCATAATAAAACCTTGCTGAATTAGAAAAGGCTCATATACCTCTTCAATCGTTTCTCCTGTTTCGCCCACAGCAGTAGATAAAGTAGAAATTCCTACAGGACCACCTTTAAATTTATCTATAAGAGTTGTTAAAATTTTATTATCCATTTGATCTAAACCATAATCATCAACATTTAAAGACTTAAGAGCATATTTAGTAATTTCAATATTTATACTGCCATCTCCTTTGATTTGAGCAAAATCTCTTACTCTTCTCAATAGCCCATTTGATATTCTTGGAGTTCCTCTACTTCTACCTGCAATTTCTATCGCAGCTTTTTCATTAATCTCAACTTTCAAAATTTGAGCACTTCTTTCAATAATTGTAGAAATTAATTCTGTTGAATAATACTCAAGTCTATTAATAATTCCAAACCTTGCTCTCATTGGAGAAGTTAAAAGTCCAGATCTAGTCGTTGCTCCAACTAAAGTAAAGGGATTTAAATTAATTTGAACTGTTCTTGCATTCGGCCCTGTTTCTAACATTATGTCAATTTTATAATCCTCCATTGCAGAATACAAATATTCTTCAACTATTGGACTTAGCCTATGAATTTCATCAATGAACAGAATGTCTCTAGGTTGAAGATTTGTAAGCAACCCAGCTAAATCTCCAGGTTTATCTAAAACTGGCCCAGATGTCATTTTAATTCCAGCATTTAGTTCATTAGCTAAAATATATGCTAATGTTGTCTTTCCAAGACCTGGAGGACCATGAAATAAAGTGTGATCAAGAGCGTCTTCTCTTTCATTTGAGGCAGCAACAAAAACTTTAAGATTTTCTAAAACAGATTCTTGCCCAGCAAAATCTTCAAAACTCAATGGTCTTAATGCCCTATCAAAATCATGCTCCTCAGAATTATAATTTTCAGAAGTAGGATCTAAATTTTCATTCATTGGATAAATATACCAATTTTCATTATCTGAATAATTTATTTAAAACCCTTATTATTTTTGTCTTCTAATGTTGTAACTCTTCTTCTCCTTTTTTTAATGGAATATTTTGAGGAACAAAATCTTCTTTAAAACCTGGTTTAGAATAATCATATGCCCATCTGTGTACATGAGGAATTTTTCCATGCCAATTTCCATGAAAATGCTCTATTGGAGCTGTCCATTCAAGCGTATTAGAGTTCCATGGATTTTGCTCGGTTCGTTTACCATAAAACATACTATGAATAAAATTATATAAAAAGACTATCTGTGCTAGTCCAGCAATGAGGGCAAAGACAGTTATAACCACATTAATATTAGCTAAATCATCAAAATAGGGAAAGTTTGTGTTCGTATAATATCTTCTCGGAAGTCCAGCCATTCCTATAAAATGCATTGGAAAAAAAACACCATAAGCACAAATAGCAGTTACCCAAAAATGAATATATCCTAAATTCTTATTCATCATACGTCTAAACATTTTTGGAAACCAATGATAAACTCCTGCAAAAAGTCCATATAGTGCAGAAATACCCATTACTAAATGAAAATGGGCTACTACAAAATAAGTATCATGAACATTAATATCTAAGGTGCTATCTCCAAGAATAATTCCAGTTAATCCTCCAGAAATAAATGTAGAAACTAGGCCAATTGAAAATAACATAGCTGGATTTAACTGAAGATTTCCTTTCCATAATGTAGTAATATAGTTGAAAGCCTTAACAGCTGATGGAATCGCTATTAAAAGTGTAGTGAAAGTAAATACAGAACCTAAAAATGGATTCATTCCAGAGATAAACATATGGTGTCCCCAAACTACTGTTGACAAGAATGCTATTGCTAATATTGAAGCAACCATTGCACGATAACCAAAAATTGGTTTTCGAGAATTTGTAGCTAAAACTTCAGAAGTTATCCCTAATGCAGGAAGTAAAACTATGTATACTTCAGGGTGCCCTAAAAACCAAAAAAGATGTTCATATAAAACTGGAGATCCACCTTGATAATGAAGAACCTCTCCTTGAATAAATATATCTGAAAGAAAAAAAGATGTTCCAAAACTTCTATCCATAATTAACAATAAAGCAGCTGATAACAATACAGGAAAGGACACAATACCTATTATTGCAGTAACAAAAAAAGCCCAAATAGTCAATGGTAATCGGCTCATTGTCATTCCTTTAGTTCTAAGATTAATTACAGTTACAACATAATTTAAAGAGCCTAAAAGGGATGAAGCAATAAAGATAGCCATAGATACTAACCACAATGTCATTCCAGCGCCAGAACCAGGTTGAGCTTGAGGTAAAGCAGATAATGGGGGATAAACTGTCCATCCTGATGCTGCTGGCCCAGCTTCAACAAATAAAGATGCTATCATTAATACACATGAAACAAAAAACAGCCAAAAAGAAATCATATTTAAAAGACCTGAAGCCATATCCCTAGCGCCTATTTGTAATGGTATTAAAAGATTAGAAAAAGTACCGCTTAAACCTGCCGTTAAGACAAAAAAGACCATTATAGTTCCATGAATGGTAATAAGAGCCAAATATACATTTGGATCCATTACCCCATCAGGAGCCCATTTACCTAATAAAACTTCAAAAATCCCGAAAGGCTTCTCAGGCCAAGCTAATTGAAGTCGAAATACTAAGGACATTGCTATCCCAATAAAACCCATAAATAATCCCGTAATTAAATATTGTTTCGCAATCATTTTATGATCCTGACTAAAAACATATTTTGTAATAAAAGTTTCTTTATGATGATGTTCGTGATGTTCTTCGTTTTCGTGTGATAATTCTTTTGACATATATATTTATTATTGAATGAATTGAGCGAAAGTCTGTTGACTATCTATCCATTTATTAAATTCTTGTTCTGTTTCTACTATAATTTTCATTTGCATATTGTAGTGAGATGCCCCGCAAATTTTGTTACATAACAACAAATAATCAAAAACATATGGTTCCAGAGCCTCTTCCCCTTTAGCAACTAATTCTTTACTGTTTTCTTGTCTTATTTTATTAATTTTTCTAACCTTTGATAAAACATCTGGATCCATTCTCATTTGTTCAGTTGTTTTTGTTGGAGTAAAAGCAAATTCAGTAATCATTCCAGGCACACAATTCATTTGAGCCCTAAAGTGAGGCATGTAAGCAGAATGAAGAACATCCTGAGATCTCATTTTAAAAATTATTTCTTTTCCAACTGGTAAGTGTAATTCCTGTACTATAATGTCATCCAAACCGTTGGGATCAGTTACATCAATTCCAACAAGATTTTTTCCATCAAAATCCTGAAGAAATCTAACATTTGCATCTCCTAAAACGTTATCTTTTCCTCCATATCTTGCCTTCCAATTAAATTGTTGAGCATAAAGCTCAACAACCATTGCTTCTTCATTTTCTTCTACATACATAATATCATTCCAAGTATAAAGTCCATAAAGGATTAAAACAGCTAAAACAATTGTAGGTATAATTGTCCAAATAGCTTCAAGCCTATCATTATCAGTTAAGAAAAAAGCTTTTTTTAATTTATTTCCCCTATACTTGTAGCTGAAATAATGAAGCAATGCCTGTGTAATAGTTTGCACAAAAAATATGACTGAAAATGTAATCCACATTAAATTGTCGTATTCAGGACCATGATCAGAAGCAGCATTTGGAAGTAAAACGTCTCCCCATTCCCAAAAAGAAAAAATAGTGAGCAGATAAATAAATATTAAAAATGCAAACATTAATTTGCCTTGCGTTTCATTATCACTATCATCCGCCACTTGATTCGATTCTTTTTGAGGCTGAGATAGCTCTAAGATCTTTGTAACCTGCCAAATTGAAATAGTTACAAGTATTAGAAGCATTAAACTTAAAATTATGATCATTTTATTTTAGTTATTAATAATGAAATTGTTCACTTTCTTTAACAAATGGATCGCCTTTTGCTAATAATGGAACTTTATCTAAAGACTTAAATGTAAACCAAATGAAAAGTCCCATAAAAAACATAAAACCTCCTATTTCAGGAAAACCAATATACCATTGGTCCCCAACAGCTGATGGCATTATCATATTGTAAACATCTATGTAATGACCTATTACAATTACAATCCCAGTCATAACAATTAAATAATTATTTCTTTTATAATCTCTATTCATTAGAATTAAAAACGGAAAAATAAGATTCATAACCAACATACCAAAAAACGGAAGATTATAATCTTCAATTCTGGTAATAAAGTAAGTTACTTCCTCTGGAATATTAGAATACCATATCAACATGAATTGAGAAAACCATAAATAAGCCCAAAAAATTGAAACACCAAACATGAATAAACCAATATTATGAATATGACTTGCATTAACATTTTCTAGAAGTCCTTTTGATTTTAGGTAAATAGCAACAAGAGCAATAACTGTAATTCCAGTTACAAACATACTAGCAAAAACATACCATCCAAATAAAGTACTAAACCAGTGTGGGTCAATTGACATAATCCAATCCCATGACATCATAGATTCTGTATAGATATAAAAAACAAGAAATCCAGCAGCTAATCTAAAATTTTTCTTATGATTTGAAAGATAATCACCATTGTCTTGGGCAATAGAAATTTTTCTTGAAAAGTATCTATAAATATTCCAGCCTCCTATATAAAATAAAGCTCTAACTAAGAACCATTTAGTATTAAGATACCCGGATTTTCCTTGAATTAACTCATCATGTACAACAACTTCAGGATCCATCCATATAAATAAATGATTGAAATGCATTACCGATAGAACTAATATTAGAAAAACAATTAAACTCCCAGGGAGCAAATAACCAGTTATACCCTCCATAACTCTATACAAAACAATTGACCATCCTGCTTGTGCAGCTCTATTTATAGCATAAAATGCTAAAACCCCTAAAGGAATCATAAAGAAGAAAAGTGCAGCAACATATAAAGCAGCCCATGGTCTGTTTTGAAGCTGATGAAGTAGGTGTTCACCGTGATCTTGATGATGATCATCTTGATGAACTTTAGAATTTTCTATTTCATAGTGATCGCCTGAAAATTCATTATCTAGACTTTTATTTTCAGCATTAAAATTTTCATGAAGATCTGATGATGAATCATGACTTTCATTGTGATGAGAATTAGCAGCCATTTGTTGAGCTTCAGTTACAGTTGAAGGAGAATTTAAAAATCCTAACACAAGACCTGTAGCTCCTAAAATCATTAGGATTATTGAAAAATTTCTGATTTTTTTTGTAAATATATTATTCACTTTTCTATGTTTTTACAATTTTGATCTTAACTCCATAACGTGTTGAGCAATTTGCCATCTTTCAATTTCATTAACCTGTCCTGCATGAGATCCCATTGCATTCTTGCCATACATTAATACATGATAAATACTTCCAGGTGTTATTTCCCGATCTTTATAACTTGGGATTCCTAAAAACTTTTCCCTTGTCATAAGTATTCCTTGACCATCTCCTTTACTTCCATGACACACTGCACAATAAATTCCATATAGTTCTTTCCCTTTAGATAGATTTTCTTTACTTATTTCTATTGGAGATTTAAGATTAATTTTAGCCTCTTCATAACCTTCATTTGTGTCTAAATAATCATAAGGCGCCCATCCTCTAGCAATCGAGTTATTAACCGGAGTTTGTGCCTCTGTTCCATTTGAAAAGGCATCACTTTTAGAATATGTTTCATAACCAACTGATTCATACATATTAGGAAAATATTGATAATTAGGTTTAGAAGAGTTTGAACATGATTCTAAAAAAATCATAATTCCAAAAATCAAAACAAAAAATAGTTTTTTCATCTTAGATGTTTTTTTCAATTACTTTAACTTCAATTGCACCCGTTTTCTTTACTAACTTAACAAGTTCTTTCTCGTTATTAACTATCAATATTTCCATTAAAAATTTATCATCAGTAGTAAGTGGATTAGGATTCTCAGCTTTTTTAAATGGCCATAATTTACTCCTCATATAAAAAGTAATTACCATAAGATGTGCGGCAAAGTAAACAGTCAATTCAAACATTATAGGAACAAAAGCTGGCATATTTTGAATATATGAAAAGCTTGGCTTGCCTCCTATATTCTGAGGCCAGTCCTCGATCATAATATAATCCATCATGAGAATTGAAATAATAAAACCAAGACATCCATACATAAAAGATGTTATCGCAATTTTTGTGCCTTCTAGACCAAGAACTTTATCAAGTCCATGGACAGGAAATGGAGTATAAACCTCTTCTATATGGTGTTTTTTCTCACGAATATCTTTAACAGCTTTTATTAAGATATCATCATCGTCATATAATGCGTGAATTACTTTATTATTCATGATTTTCTCTTAATTTTTTATACTTTTCACCTGATGATTTTAAAATCGTTTTAACTTCAGCTTGAGCAATTACAGGAAAAGTTCTAGCATACAAAAGAAATAAAACGAAGAAAAAACCAAGTGTTCCCATAAATATTCCAATATCTACAAAAGTTGGCGAGAACATTGTCCAAGAAGATGGTAAATAGTCCCTATGTAAAGATGTTACAATAATTACAAATCTTTCAAACCACATTCCAATATTCACAACTATAGATATGATAAACGAAAACATTATACTTGTTCTCAATTTTTTAAACCACATAAATTGTGGGGAAAATACATTACAGGTCATCATTGACCAATATGCCCACCAGTAAGGACCGGTTGCTCGATTTAAAAAAGCATATTGCTCATATTCCACGCCAGAATACCATGCTATAAATAATTCGGTAATATAGGCTACGCCAACTATTGATCCAGTAATCATAATTACAATATTCATTAACTCTATATGCTGTATGGTGATATAATCTTCAAGATTAGATACTTTTCTCATAATTATTAGCAATGTGTTTACCATTGCAAATCCAGAAAATACGGCACCCGCTACAAAATAGGGCGGGAAAATAGTTGTATGCCAGCCAGGAATTACTGATGTAGCAAAATCAAATGATACTATAGTATGAACAGACAACACTAATGGAGTTGCAAGCCCTGCTAGTACGAGGGAAACTTCTTCAAATCTTTGCCAATCCTTAGCTCTGCCTGACCATCCAAAACTAAGAAGCGAATATATCTTTTTCTGAAATGGACGGGTAGCCCTATCTCTAATCATGGCAAAATCAGGTAAAAGTCCAGTCCACCAAAAAACCAATGAAACAGATAAATAGGTGGATATTGCAAAAACATCCCATAATAATGGTGAGTTAAAGTTTACCCATAATGATCCAAACTGATTAGGAATTGGAACGGTCCAATAAGCTAGCCATGGTCTACCCATGTGAATTATAGGAAATAATCCGGCTTGAATAACTGAAAAAATAGTCATTGCTTCAGCTGATCTGTTAATAGCCATTCTCCATTTTTGACGAAACAACAATAGAACTGCAGAAATTAGAGTTCCTGCATGACCTATACCTACCCACCAAACAAAATTTGTAATATCCCAAGCCCATCCAACTGTTTTATTTAAGCCCCAAACTCCAATTCCAGTTGATATAGTATAAATTATACAACCTATGCCCCATGCAAGAGCCGAAAGTGAAATACCAAAAACAATCCACCACAACTTATTTGCCTTGCCTTCAACTGTAGAAGCAATATCTACAGTAACATCATGATAAGATTTATCTCCAGTTACTAGAGGTTTTCTTATTGGAGCTTCATAATGAGATGACATATTTATTTATTTTTATAAAATTATGTTTTATCAATATTTCTAATCTTTGTTTGATACATAACATTAGGTTTAGTACCAACACTTTCAAGCAAATGATACATTCTTTCACTTTCCTTTAGCTTAGAGATTTCACTTTCTTTATCATTTATATCTCCAAAAACCATAGCGCCAGAATCACATGCGTCCGAGCATGCACAACTCCAGTCACTTTCTTTAACTTCTCTTCCTTCCAATTTAGCATCTAAAATAGTTTTTTGTGTCATTTGAATACAAAATGAACATTTTTCCATTACACCCCTTGATCTAACAACTACATCTGGATTTAAAACCATTCGTCCTAAATCATTATTCATGTGGTAATCAAACTCATCATTTTTATTGTAAAGAAACCAATTAAATCTTCTAACCTTGTAAGGGCAGTTATTAGCACAATATCTTGTCCCTATACATCTATTATAAGCCATGTGATTTTGACCTTGTCTTCCATGTGATGTAGCAGCTACAGGACATACAGTCTCGCATGGAGCATGGTTACAATGCTGACACATTACAGGCTGAAAGACTACTTGAGGGTTTTCAGAAGGGTTTTCCATTTTTCCAAAAGTTGTTAAAGAATCACCTAGTCCAGATATTTTTTCTTTGGTTTCATTATCAGAATCAAAAGATTCATCTGATGAGTAATATCTATCAATCCTGAGCCAGTGCATATCTCTAGATTTTCTTACTTCTTCTTTACCAACAACAGGCACATTGTTTTCTGCATGACAAGCAATCACACAAGCTCCGCATCCAGTACAAGAATTCAAATCTATGGAAAGATTGAAATGATGTCCAATTGAACGATCAAAACCCTGCCAAATATCTACTTCAGGAGAGGTTACTTCAGTTTCAATATGATTTTTTGAAACCTTTGGGACTGAGTTCCAATATTTTTTGTCTTTGGTATTGAAAATTTCAAGAGTAGTTTCTTTTACAACATCTCCTCTTCCCATAAGAGTATTATGAAGCTGTACACAAGCAAATTCATGAATTCCATTAGATGAAGAAATAGAAACCTCTTGAACTTTGTTTTGATTTTCATAAAACATATAAGCATTAATTCCTACCTGCATTTCATCTTTAAGCCCTAATTTTTTTCCATAACCAAAAGCTAAACCTACAGATCCATTTGCTTGACCAGGTTGAATTATTACAGGAACAGTGAGTGTTTTACCTCCCATAGAAATATCAGCATAACTTCCATTAAGAGCGCCGTTGGCCACATTAATATTTTTAACTCCAATAGCTTCTGCATCTGATTTTGAAACTGTTAAATAATTATCCCAACTAACTCTGGTAATAGGATCAGGAAATTCTTGAAGCCATGGATTATTGGCCTGCTGACCATCACCCATTCCTGTTTTTGGATATAAAATCAATGCCATTCCTTTTTCTTTTTCAACACATAATGAATTAGCCTTCATAGCCATTTCTTGTAAGCTTATCATTCCAGAATTTGAAGTCGGAACGTTTGTTTTAAAATATCCATCGTGAAGAGCTTTAGTGAATGATTGTCCGGATAAAATATTGTTGGTCCAATACTTCTTAATATAGGAATAGTAATCATTTTGAAGGCCTAATATCTCTATCAAAACATCTTGAAATTGTCGGGTTTCAAATAAAGGATTAATCGTGGGTTGAGCTAAAAGGAAATGTCCTGATTTAAATTCATAATCACCCCATGATTCAAGGTAGTGAGGTAAAGGACCTACAAATTGAGAAACAGAAGCGGTTTCATCCATTTTTAAAGAAAATGATGCTGAAAAGTCTAATTTTTTTATAGCTTCTCCAAGCTTGATACCATTAAATAAATTATTAACTGGATTAACTCCTACTGTTATTAATCCAGAAACATTACCACCAAGAATATCCTTAACAACCTGATTTACTTCATGAGAATTTCCTTGGCGAATAAGTTTTGGATGGTCACTATCAAAGGCATCACTCTTAATTAATGAATTTATTGCTAAAACCAATTCTTGTGCATTTGTATCTTGAATACCTGATACTAAAACAGCTTTATTTCCTGAGTTTTTGATTTTTTTTACTGCTAACAATGCAGCTTTTTTTGCAGTTGGATCAAGTTTTGATTTAACAGGTTGTTGATTCAATTCTCCATATATAAAAGCTAGAATATTTTTTAAAGAAGCTGGAGTCAGAGGAATTCTTTTATCTGCATTAGCTCCTGAAAGAGTCATATTAGACTCAAACTGCATATGATATGACATTTTCGAACTTCCATTTTTCTTTTTAGGTATCCTTCCTTTTGCATAACCAGAATCATAACCACCTCCTTGCCAATCTCCCAAAATATCTGCATCTATAGAAATTATTGTATCCGCCTTTGAAAAATCATAATCAGCAAAACCTCTAATTCCATAAATATTTTCATAAGCATTTAAAGCACTTGATTCAGAAATGGTGTCATATACAACATGTCTAATATTTGAATATTTAGAAACTAATTTATTGATAAGCTCATTAGTAGTAGGACTAGCAAAAGTTTGAGTCAAGATAACTACAGGCTTATTTGAATTACTTAAAACACTTAGTTTTTCTTTAAGCTTAAGCATAAAACTTGTCCAATCAATCTCCAATTGATTTAATTTTGGAGACTTTAAACGCAAAGAGTCATACATGGATAGAACGGAGGCGTGGACTCTTGCATTTGCACATCCTAAAACTGGAGAATCAGAATTACTTTCGATTTTAATTGGCCTTCCCTCTCTAGTCTTTACCAAAACTGACGCAAAATCATATCCATCTGCCATAACTGTTGCATAGTAATTTGCAACTCCTGGTCTGATTTGCTCAGGTTGAACAACATATGGAACAGATTTAATTACAGGACCTTCACAAGCAGCAACAGTTGCAGCTGCTGTTGAGAAACCAACATATTTAAGAAAATCACGTCTTGAAGAAGAACCATCATCAATTTTTGAATCATCCTTTTTGAAATCTTGAGGAAGCTTTTCTGGAAATTCATTATGCTCAAGTTTTGCCAACATAGGATTAGCCTGATCAAGTTGATCAATGCTTTTCCAATATTTTTTATTTGCTGCCATAAGCTTAATTTATTTGTTTATTTAATAATGACATTTTCCACATTCTAAACCACCCATTTGAGCGACCGTAAGTTTTTCAACCCCATATTTTTTTGACAACTCTTCATGAATTTTAGTATAATACTCATTATTCTCTACTTTAATATTTGACTCTCTATGACAGTTAATACACCATCCCATTGTTAAAGGAGAGTACTGATACATTATTTCCATTTCTTCTACTGGACCGTGACAAGTTTGACATTCAACTTCTCCAACCATAACATGTTGTGCATGATTAAAATACACAAAGTCTGGTAAATTATGAATTCTCACCCACTGGACAGGTTCAGTATTTCCTGTATAAACCTGATTTTCTTCATCCCATCCAACAGCTTTGTATAATTTTTTAATTTCATTTGTGTAAAATTCTTTAGTATAACCATTTTCAAGATCCTCTTCGCCGTTGTATTCTGCAATATTTTGATGACAATTCATACAAACATTTAATGATGGTATGCCAGAATGTTTAGAGACTCTTGCTGAAGAATGACAATATTTACATTCGATTTGATTAGCTCCAGCATGAATTTTATGAGAATAATGAATTGGTTGAATTGGCATATAGCCTTGATCAACTCCTATTTGCATCAAATATCCATAAACATAATAAGCACTACTTAACAAAAGAAATATAACACTGACAAAAACAAGAAATTGATTTTGAACAAATGCTTTCCATATTGGAATACTTTTAGATTTTTTAGGCGGAAGTATCTCCACTCCACTGGCTAATGCAATTCTCAACAAAGTCCTTCGTACTAAAATTAGCATTACAATAAGAATCAAAAACACTAAAGCTAAAGCGCCTAAAATAATTTCATTGGCAACAAAAGATCCTGAATTAGAATTAGCAATTTGGTTTGCGTTTGATGCAGCTATTGCAGGCTTAGGAGGAACGAAATCAGTGTAAGCTAAAATATTATCTATATCAACAGTACTTAATTGAGGGAATGCATTCATTGCACTTTTATTATATTCTTCCCAAATAGCAACTGCTTGTGCGTCCCCAGATTTAATCATAGCAGAACTATTTTTTATCCAGCTATATAACCACTCTTTTTCATATTTAGCAGAAACTCCTCTCAAAGCTGGTCCAACAGCTTTTTTATTTACTTTATGACATGCAGCACAATTGGCATTAAAAAGTTTTTTACCTAAAGCAACATCAGGTTCTTGAGAAAAAAGAGATTGAGAAAACGAAATAAAAAGAATGAAAGATGCATTTAATAATAAAGCACTACGAAATAAGGTTCTAAATAACATAACTAAAGTATGAAGTGCTTTTTGCAAAATATAATTCAAAATCTTGTGCAAAAATAAGGTAGATATACCTTTTGCTAAAAGGTTTTTTGAGGTTTATAATGTGAATTATATAATTTATATTGATTCTAAATTAGACAAATGATTTATAGTTTTTTCTTGCACTAAAAATCATTTTTTTGTTCATTTGCTTGAAGCTTATAAAAATATGAAAAATATATATTTAACAATTTTACTTTCAATGAGTTACTTATATACTTTGGGGCAAGAAAATAATTTAAGTATAGATCAAGACAGTTTAATTACAAAGCTATTATCGATTAAAATAAAAGTAAATAAAGATATTTACGAAACTCAATTTTATAATATTCAATTATTTAATGGGGATTACAAAAACTCTCTCGAGGTAAAGAAAAAAATTATTTCAAAATATCCAAATGAAAATGTAAACCTTACATTTGAAACTCCAAATTATAAAGTTCAAATAGGGCCTTACAGAAAACACAAACAAGCTATTGAAATTTTAAATTCAATTAAAAAAATTTACCCAGCAGCTTTTTTAATTGAACCAAAAAAAATTCTATAATTTCTTTTTTACAGCTATCTCATTATAAAATTCAATAACATCTTCTTTTTTAATATCGTTGTAGTCTTTAATTTGAATTCCGCAATCATAGCCTTTTGCAACTTCTTTCACATCCTCCTTAAACCTTTTTAGTGAAAGTAATTCTCCAACATGAATAACAACGCCCTCTCTAATGACTCTAACTCCAGAATTTCTATAAATTTTACCTGATGTAACCATACACCCAGCAATAGTACCTATTTTAGATATCTTAAAAGTTTCTCTAATTTCAGCATTTCCAGTTATTTCTTCTTTCATTTCAGGAGAAAGCAGTCCTTCCATTGCATCTTTTACATCATTTATTGCATCATATATTATTGAATATGATCTTATATCGATCTCTTCTTTATCAGCTATCATTCGGGCATTACCCATTGGCCTAACATTAAAACCAATAATTATAGCATCAGAAGCAGATGCCAGTAAAACATCAGACTCAGTAATAGCACCTACACCCTTATGAATAATATTGACTTGGATTTCTTCCGTAGACAATTTCTGTAATGAATCTGTTAAAGCTTCAACTGAGCCGTCAACGTCTCCTTTAAGAATCATGTTTAACTCTTTAAATTCTCCAAGAGCAATTCGCCTTCCAATTTCATCAAGAGTGATGTGTCTTTGAGTTCTAACATTTTGTTCTCTTAATAACTGTGTCCTTTTAGCAGCAATTTGCTTTGCTTCTCTCTCATCTACTAAAACACTAAAACTATCACCTGCTTGAGGCGCTCCATCCAATCCTAATATTGATACAGGGGTTGAAGGAGGAGCAATTGATAAATCCTTTCCTCTTTCATTAAACATAGCTTTAACCTTCCCGCTCTGTTTTCCTGCTAAAATATAATCTCCAATTTTTAAAGTTCCATTTTGAACAAGAACCGTAGACACATAACCTCTTCCTTTATCAAGAAAAGCCTCAACTACAGCTCCCTTTGCACGACGATTCTCACTTGCTTTTAACTCAAGTAATTCAGCTTCTAATAGAACTTTTTCTAATAATTCTGAAATCCCAGTTCCTTTCAAAGCAGAAACATCTTGAGATTGAACTTTTCCTCCCCATTCTTCTACCATCAAATTCATATTAGCTAAAGCTTCTTTTATTTTATCTGGATTTGAATTTTGCTTATCAACTTTATTTATTGCAAATACAATTGGAACAGATGCAGCCTGTGCATGACTTATAGCTTCTTTAGTTTGTGGCATAATATCATCATCTGCAGCAATAACTATAACTGCAATGTCAGTTACCTGAGCTCCTCTTGCTCTCATAGCAGTAAAAGCTTCGTGACCAGGTGTGTCTAAAAAAGTAATTTTTTGACCATCCTTAAGCTCAACGGAATATGCACCAATATGCTGGGTTATCCCTCCAGACTCTCCTGCTATTACATTTTCTTCTCTTATATAATCTAATAAAGATGTTTTACCATGATCTACATGTCCCATAACTGTTACAATAGGAGCTCTTGGAATAAGGTTTTCCTCTAATTCTTCTTCTTCTTCAATATTTTCCTCCAAATCAGTTTTAACAAATTCAACCTGATAACCAAATTCTTCAGCAACAATACTCAAGGTTTCTGCATCTAATCTTTGATTCATAGTAACCATAATCCCTAGTGACATACAAGCAGATATAATTTCAGTAGAATCAATTTTCATAAGTGTTGCAATTTCACCAACAGTTATAAATTCAGTTACCTTAATAATTTTGCTTTCAGCTTCTTGTTGTGCAATTTCATCTTCTGATTTTTGTCGATGCTGTGATCGTTTATCTCTTCTATATTTAGCTCCCTTAGATTTACTAGATTTACCTTGAAGCTTCTCCAAAGTTTCCCTTATTTGTTTTTGAACTTCTTCCTCTGAGGGTTCTGATTTAGAAATTTGTGGCTGACGATTATTTTTTTGCTGTTTCTTAGTTTTATTAGCTATTTGATTTTTATTAGGTTGTGGCGAAGATTCTTTGCTTATCCTCTTTCTTTTCTTTTTTCTTGCATCCTCAACATTTTGTTCTTTTTCATTTACTTGCTCTAGATTTATTGTTTGGCCTGTTTTTTTTGGACCACTAAGTTTTTTATACTGTGTTTCAATCTTTTGATCTAAAGTTTCATCCTCAGAAACTGACTCATTTTTCAAGTCAATCTTATCATTTAAAGCATCACTAACACTAGGTTTAATCTCTTTTTCTAAAATACTATTTGCTTTTTGTTGACTAATCTTCTCTGAACTAGAATCAACTTTTGGCTTAGGTTCAACTATATCATTACTATCTTTCTTTTCTTCTTTTTTTAAAAACTCCTTTTTGACAACTAAATCTTTGTTCTGTAAATCAATTTTTCCAATTGTTTTTGGCTGTTCAATTTCAACTTTATTAGCCTTAAAAACTTCAAGGTTTTTAGCCTGCTGATCTAATCTTTCCTTTTCTTTATTTTCTTGAATTAGTCTAAGTTGTTCTTTTTCTTTTTTCTTTTCCTCGCTAATTTCAGTTGAGGCATCTTTCTTAGATTTATCTGTCTGAAACTCATCCAATAAACAATTATATGTTTCATTAGAAATTTTAGTTGTTGGACGAGCTTCAATAGTGATTCCTTTTGAAGAAAGATGATCAACAGCCCTGTCTAGAGAAATATTTAATTCTCGTAAAACTTTATTTAATCGAATACTTGCTTTATCTGCCATACATTTATTTAGTTAGTTAAGTTAAAGAAAAGCGGTTAACGCCTATTGTTATTCTTCAAATTCTTCTTTTAATATTTTTATTACTTCCTTTATCGTTTCCTCCTCTAAATCTGTTCTTTTTATAAGGTCTTCTTGAGACAGCTCTATAATACTTTTAGCAGTATCAAGACCTGCTTTTTTAAACTCTTCGATTACCCATGATTCTATTTCATCTCCAAACTCACTTAACTCAACGTCTTCTTCCATGCCCTCTCTAAAAACATCTATTTCATATCCCGTCAATTTACCAGCCAATCTTATATTATACCCTCCTTTTCCAATAGCTTTAGACACTTCCTCGGGATTTAAAAAAACTTGAACTCTTTTAGACTCTTCGTCAATTTTTAATGAGTTAACTTTTGCAGGACTTAAAGATCTTGTGATAAAAAGCTGTAAATTATTGGTGAAGTTAATAACATCAATATTTTCATTACCTAACTCTCTAACAATACTATGAATTCTTGAGCCTTTCATTCCAACACAGGCTCCAACTGGGTCAATTCTGTCATCATACGAATCAACAGCAACTTTAGCTTTTTCTCCAGGAATCCGAACAGATTTTTTAATAGTAATTAACCCATCGAAAACTTCAGGGATCTCTTGTTCAAACAATTTTTCTAAAAACATAGGTGATGTTCTAGAAAGAATAATTCTAGGCTTATTCCCTCTTAATTCAACCGTATCAATTACTCCTCTAATATTATCCCCTTTTCTAAAAAAATCATTTGGAATTTGACGATCTTTAGGAAGAATAATTTCATTTCCATCATCATCCAAAAGAATTACCTCTCTGCTTCTTACATGATGAACT
>MDTG01244672.1_pt1 | contig 34672 bp, 35 predicted proteins | sample 811421 | NCBI WGS metagenome assembly MDTG01 (sample SAMN05326645, study PRJNA326480) | marine metagenome | isolation source: seawater | place: Pacific Ocean: South East | collected 2011
CCTTCTGCGTTCGGGATCACCACGGGTTCACCGTTTTCGATGGTGGCCACGCAGCTGTTTGTTGTTCCAAGGTCAATTCCAATCACTTTGCTCATTTTATTCACGTCCTTCAAAAGATGGGGATGCCGCCGTCGTCTTCGTCATCGTCGTCGTTTCCGAGGTCAATGCTCACCTCCCCCGGGGCTGGGAGGGAATCGTCATCGCCCGATTCCAACGCCTTTCCTTGAGGCGTTAGTTTCAGGGTGATGTCGAGAATGCCGTTGTTCAGGGTCCACTCCACCACGTCGTCGCACGGGTGAGGCAGTTCGACCAACGCCAGAGGTTTGGGTTGGGTCGAGCGCAGGATTTCGATCTGCGAGCCGTTTTTGATCAGTTCGATTTCAAGTTGATCGGTTTCGATGTCGCCCTTCAACGCGAAGTCAAGGGTTACCGACATGTTCCAGCCGTGGAGGTACACGTCTTCAGCGGGAAGTTTCAGTGTTTGGTCGTTGTCTTCAAGCGCAGACGGGTCAATCTCAACCGGCGCTGCGTCGACGCGGATGTCCATTCCGAGGTTCTTGAGGAGGTCTTCCATCGACGTGCCGGCGTTGAACATCTTTGCCAGATCCGACATGTCGAAATTGAAGTTCACTTCCCCCTTTGCAATTTTTTCGGGGTTGATGCCGAGCGCATCGAATTGGTCCTTGAACTGGTTCATGAAGCCCCTGAGCTGTTTGCGGTTGATTGGCATGCCCATGTTGCGGAGCATTTCCTCCAACTTGTCCAACAGGTCTTCTTCCCAATCTTCGGTCATCGCCACCACTACTAAACCATCGGTTATGTAGTTGGCAAAGCGCTACCCCATATAAAACTAATCAAATCGCCGTGCGTGCTGTAACAGCCAATGCACACAGCTTACGCACCTTTGCGGAGACAAAGCCGAGAGGCTTTTTTGGAGATGAACCGCTTATTCGCCGGTGATCAGACGGACCATGGTTCGAACGTGAACGCCGGTGGCCCCGTATCCGACCATTTTGTTGGTCTTGGCTCCCCAGTAGGTTCCGGCGATGTCCATGTGTGCCCACGTGATTTGTTCGGCATCATCGTCATCGCTGCGGTTTGGGACGAATTGCTTGAGGAAGGCTGCGGCCGTGTTGGCACCCCCGTAGCGTCCGGCTCCGAGGTTTCGGGTGTCGGCAATCTTTGAATCTGTCATCTCTTTCTCAAACGCAGGAAGCAGTGGCATTGGCCACGCAAGTTCACCCACGTCGTTTCCAGCTTCGTGAATCCGGGTACGGAACTCATCGTCGTTGGACCAAAGGCCCGTCGCTTCGTGGCCCAGAGCCACCACGCACGCACCGGTGAGGGTGGCAAAGTCAACAATGTACTCTGGGTCGTAGTCGGTTCCGGCCTTCCAAAGACCGTCGGAAAGCACCAGCCGACCCTCTGCGTCGGTGTTCAGCACTTCGATGGTTTTCCCTGAGAGGGTCGTGATGACATCGCCGGGTCGCTGAGCGTTGGCCGCGGGCATGTTTTCGGCCATGCAGGTGATCCCAACGACCTTGTGAGGGTAGCCGCTGGAGGCCAAGGCTTCCATGGTACCAAACACGGTTGCGGAGCCGCCCATGTCGTACTTCATCTCGTCCATGTTGGCGCCTGGCTTGAGCGAGATGCCTCCGGTGTCAAAGGTGATGCCTTTGCCGACCAGCATCGGGTGTTGACCCTTCTGGTCGCCGTTCAGGGTGAAGATGACCATGCACGGTTTGCGAGACGATCCCATGCCGACGGCCACAAGACCGCCCATGCCCTTTCGCTTGGCTTCCTCGTAGTCGATGACTTGGACGGAGACGTTTTCGTACTGGTCGGCCCAAAGTTCCGCCTTCTGAGCAAAGGCCATGGGGTACATGTCGTTGGGCGGACAGTTGCCGAGGTCGCGGGATAGATGAACGCCGCTGACGATGGAGGCAGCCCGATCGATGGCCGCTGAGAGGGCCGTTGCATCACCTTCGTTACAGTTGATTCGAGCGGACAACGCAGTCTTGTCATCGTCATCTTCTTTCTTTTTGTAGAGGTCGTACGCGTAGTCTCGCAACATCATGCCTTCGGCGAACGAGGTCATGCAGGCGAGGTCAGCGTCGTGAAACACCACCGTCATTTCGCTTCCGTGGACCTTCTTGCACGAGGCCACGACGGTCGCACCAGCTTCTCGATAAGCGTGGGCGTCCGCTTTTTCTGTGGTGCCCAAGCCGACCAGCATGGCCTTGCCGCCTTCGGTCCCCACGAGCGTTAACGTTGCGTTGGCTTTCGCTTTGAAATCTCCATCCGCTAGTACGCGGTTGACTTGGCTCTTGAGGGTTGTTGGTATGCCCTCGACGATTTCTGGTAGGGCTTCCTCACCTTCGAAGAGGGGGAGGACGAGGGTTCCGTTGACGTTGTTTCCTGAACTGATGGTCACTTGCATGGGTTCACCGAACACTTCCAACGATTTCCTCTTCTTCAACCCTTGCGAGTTTCCGTCTGCGCAAAATCGGGGCGACCATTCAACAGCAAGGGCCAAATTTGGTCAACAAAGGTGCGCATTATTCGATGTCTTCGCGGCGTGCGTACACGCTCGCTCCGATCATTCCAAGGATGACCGCAAGAGGATTGAACAATCCGAATCCGATGAGAAAACCACCCTCTTCGCTCTCCACCATGGTGACCGACGTGGCGTTGTCCACGGTCTCGTTCACCCAAATCGCTGCGTTGATGACGCGCTTCTGGTAGTTGAGATTCCAGTAGCCATCGTCCTCAAACGTGTCCTTTCCGACCGAGAAGGAAACCGTTGAGCTGTTGGTGGCGTTAACGCCAAACATGGGTGAGGCCCAAACAACCTCACCCAACGGTGTTCGATATTCCAGACTTGCGTTTGCCGTTGAGGCTTGGCCGTCGTTGACGACGTCCACGGTGATTCCATCGTCCGCCATGGCGATGGATTGGACCGTAAGCCTGGCTCGCCAGTACCACACGTTGCTGATGAGGTAGCGCATGACGTCCATTTCTTCTCCCAAGCGTTCGTTGATGTTCTCAAAACTCCCGGGGATAAATTGCTCATCGTCCGTTTCAAAGGTGAAGGTCGGGAAGCCCATCTGGCCGTATCCGTAATCTCGACTGGTGCCGCAGTTCGGGTAGAGTCCTTGGTTTGCGTTTTGAATCGGAATATCGGAGATGCCGGCGTTGACGGTGTCCCGAATGCTCCAGAACAGTTCCCAATCGGGGGGCTGCTCTGGCCACTTGCCCCACGGGTAGAGAATGATCCAAACGCCCGTGTGCATGGTGACGTACAGGTCGGCGTCCACCACGTTGGCGTCGATGTAGGCGGCGTTGGCCGCCGTTTCCGCTTCGCTGAATGCGCTGCTGCCGGGTTGAGTGGTCGGACAAGTGTTCCAATAGTGGTCGTAGTTCCGGTTGAGGTCCACCTGGTTGATGTTCCAGCGCGTGTCGATGTCGTTCCCGTCGGGGTTGAGCATGATGAGAACGTGGAGTTCGTTGTTCTGAAGGACTTCAACGGCTTCTTCGTTCCCTTCGTTCCATCCGTTGATGTACCATTTTGCAGACAACCATGCTAGGGCTGTTCCCAAATATTCGTTGCCGTGGTGTCCTCCGTCGATGTAGACAATTTCTTTCGCTGAGCCGTTGGCTTTGGTCTCCATGGACCAGTCCGAGAGGCGGACCACCCACAGGTCTCGTCCGAGCTCCGATTTTCCAGCACTGGTGAGGTCTACTATGTCGGGGTTTTCATCGGCCCAATCGTTGACTTCGAGGGTCAGGGCAGCCCACGTCATGTGAACGTGACTGTCGATGGGATCGCCCGGCCACATGGGCGTCTGAGACGGGTCGTATTGTGCGGCGGCGGTGGGGACCACGGCCATGAGCATGCAAACAACCAGACCGATGGCCACTCGCATGGTCCGCCCTCGTGCCTGCGAATCAAAAACACTTGCATGGATTGAGTTCACCAGTCGGAGGTGAAGGCGTTGGGGTTCGCGACCTTCTCCCCTTCTCGGGTCCAAATGCTCGGGCCGTCGGTGGAGTAGATGTCGCCGAAGGGGTCGATTTCCTCCTCCTGAAGGTTCCGCTGCATGTACGCCTCAACCCGCTCTCGGAGGTCGGGCTTGAACTTCCAGTAGTGGATTCGCCATTCACGACCGTCCCAAAGCGTTGTCTCTTCGGATTCTGTGGTCAGAAGGTCGTAGTCTTGAAACATGTAAAACAGGTTGCGATCGGTTGGCTCGAGGGCGTTGTCGATGATGCGATTGTAAAAACCAAAGAAGCCGAGAGCGTGTTCAGCCATGCCCTGAGCAACCTCTGCATCCATGTCGAGGTCAATGTGCTGCTGGATGGCCTTGGTCAATTCTGCGAGTGTCATTCCCATCGTGTCGCCTCCAATGTCCGTACAGTGAGGTGTTTTTACTCCCCGTTGTTGTATTATATTGGTCACCGACCCATATTAACTGTTCCCTGCTCTTTCATGAAATCGGTCGTTTGAGACCGGATATCGGGACCGAATGGCCATCGGCAGGATGATGAAGGACGCGACCTCCGACGGCCTGCATGTCGGAGGACTTCGTTGAGGGGGCCTTCCTCGGTTTGGCAACCGAACAGGGGCCTGCGGACGTTGCGATTGTCCCCTTGGCCTACGAACTGACGACGTCGTACGGGACCGGAGCTTGCGATGGACCACGAGCCTGCATCGAGGCGAGTGGCCAAGTTGAACTCTACGACGACCGATTGGATGCGGACTTGCCCGCAGGAGTCAACATCATCACTGAACCAGTGTGGGAGGGAACGGCCCCCACGTTGCGAGGGCAACTGGACCAACTCGCTGACCATGCAGTTCGGTTCTTTGAAGGCGACATTTTTCCGTTGTTTTTGGGCGGAGAGCACGGCATTCTTCCACCCATCGTGCACGCAGCACGACGGCATCCTGCCGTGAACGAGGACCTGAAATCGCTCACCGTGGTTCAACTCGACGCTCACGCCGACCTCCGAGAGGATTTGGACGGCGAGATCTTTTCCCATGCCTGCGCAGCAAGCCGCAGCCTTGACGTGGGCGTTGGACGAATTCTCCAAGCAGGTGTCCGTGCTTACAGCCAGGACGAGGCGAAACGAATCCGTAGCGACGAGCGAATCACCACGTACTTTGCGCGCGACACACAGCACCCTCACACGGGCGCTGCTGTTTGGGGTCGATGGCTTGAGGAACTACGGCAACTCTCTGGACCCGTTCACCTGACCCTTGACATCGACGGTCTCGACGGGTCTCTGGTTCCTGCAACCGGTACACCCGTTCCGGGTGGCTTGAGTTACTGGCAAGCTGTTGAGACCATCGAGACCTTGTTCGCCAACCCCAACGTCGCCGTCGTCAGCGCAGACATCAACGAAATTGTTGCGCAGGACGGTACGCCATTGACGCAATTCACTGCGGCCTGTTTGGCAGCAAAAATCGTGGCCTCTCACGTGCTGGCCCGGAGGGAGGGTCGTTGGGTGTCCACACACGCTCTCACCGAGGCGACTTCGTCCACGTTCTTCGAGCATTTCGTTTCCTCGTCCAGCCCGGAGAACAAGAGCGATCGAAGAAGCGGCAGTAGGCAGGTGAATCCATGACGCCCCCACCTTCCCGAGGGGCTCACATCCTGCTTGACTACACGCACGCCACGTTCGCAGATGAAACGGCCTACAGATGGGTGTTCGACCTCATGCGTGAGGCCGTGGCTCAAAGTTCAGCCACCGAGGTGCACGCACATTTTGCTCCCTTTGACGGCTCCGCATCGCCACCGGGTTTCGCAGCCGTGGTGCTCATCGATGAAAGCCACGTTACGGCGCATTGCTACGCTGATCAGGGCCTGCTTGCGGTGGATTGCTTTACCTGCGGACAGACCGATCCCGACGACATCGCATCCTATCTTCACGACCGTTTGATGGAGCGATTACCGGGATTGTCCTGTGTACGAAGGGAGCGTGTGGACCGTTTCATTTCGGAGGTGTGAGCGTGTCGATACGAGCCTTTGTTGACGAACACTACCGGCATTTCAACGCCGGCACGTTGGGTCGGGCCGCTCGCTCCCTGAATGATTTTTTGGAAAACGGTGGCCGAATCTTCCTTACGCTGGCCGGTGCAATGAGCACGGCGGAAATAGGACGCACGCTCGCCGACATGATTCGCGCAGGACACATCTCCGCCATTTCCTGCACCGGGGCGAACCTCGAGGAAGACCTCTTCAACCTCGTTGCCCGTGATGCGTATCGATCGATTCCCTCCCCTGAAGATCTCTCACCGGCTGATGAGGCTGAACTCCTCGACCAGCGGTTGAATCGGGTTACGGACGTTTGCATCCCTGAGGAGGAAGCCATCCGGGCCATCGAGCATGAACTGATGGCGGTTTGGTCAAGTGCCCAAGCCGCAGGGGAATCCCTGCTTCCCCACCTGTATCTTTACCGTCTGCTCAACTCGGGTGCGCTCGCTGGGCGATTCCAAGCGAACCCCGACCATTCGTGGCTGTTGGCTGCAGCCGAGCGAAATCTTCCGCTCTACGTTCCCGGTTGGGAAGACTCCACGCTGGGGAACATTTTCGCTGCACGGTGTTCTCAAGAGATTCTCTCGCCCAGTGTGGTCCAGAGTGGAACGCACTACATGACGGATCTGATGGCGTTTTACCGTTCGTCAAACAGCCCGCTTGCGTTTCTTCAATCCGGGGGGGGCATCGCCGGAGATTTCCCCATTTGCGTCGTTCCTTTGCTTCATCAGGACTTGGGTGAACGCGACGTTCCGTTGTGGTCGTGGTTTTGCCAAATCACCGATGCGAACGCTTCCTACGGTGGCTATTCCGGCGCACCACCCAACGAGAAAATAACCTGGGGAAAATTGGGTGTTGAGACTCCTAAATTCAACATCCAAAGCGACGCCAGCATCGTGTTGCCGTTGATGTTTGGCTACGTTCTTGATGTGTGAGCAGCACAGGCTTCCCAAAGTCTTGAAGGGGAGCCGCGCCACATACGGTTCATGAACGAACGCCGACGGAGCCTGTCGCTGATTCTCGTGGCCGTCTTGCTGTCGTCCTTTGTTCCCCCGTCCGTTCAAGCCAACGATGCGCTCTCCGTCTCCATCTCCACGCATTGGGTGGGTGAAGGGGCCACCGACACCGCCCACGCATACTTGCTCACATTTTCCGACAACGGTACCTTCGTCATCGACGTCGACATGCAGCATGAACGAAGCGGAGCGATGCTCGAGAACGCCCACACGATTGCGTGGGGCAGCGAGAACGGACTGCGCACCGCACTGCTCTCGTTCAACACCTCGCTTGCATGGGGGGATTTCATCGATTTGTCCATCACCATCACCGGTCACGACGGCACCACGGGTCTCAACGTTGAATCCTCTCGCACCTTGACGGTGGGGCAGTGGAATCAACCGATGGATGACCACGAGGTCCTCCTTTCCACAACGTGGGGCCTCAACCAAACCTACGCCACGGAAGCAGGCGAGCAAAACTTCTCGTTGGCGTTCACCGGACAAGGCTGGCAAGAGCGAGTGGGCGAAACCCTCTCCTCGTGGGAGCTTGGAAGCGGTGCGTACCGTACGGTTGAGAGCACCGAAGAAGGGACGACGGAATTGGACTTGGTGCTCACCCAGCTCTGGAAGAATGAAACGACGGTTGCCGGTGTACTGACCAGCCAAGTCTTCGATGCGCGTGGGTTTGGGGACTTGAGAACAACCGTGGTGGACGGGGACACCGTGTCGGTGATCGAGGCCAACGTTTCAAGCGCTTATCTCAATCGTTCGGTCATCAACGGCGTGGTTGGCGAACATTTGGCCCTTCAAGCCACCGGCCTGCTCAACGTCTCGGAGGAGACGGAGGATGCTTCGCTCAACATCGACGGTGAACTCGCCGTTTTTTTGTTTGAATACGTGGACGTCGACGGCGAGCGAATTCTTCAACACACGCAGTTTGAGGCAATGGCCGACTTTGTTCAAATCGACGACGGGGTGCGATTGGACATCTCCCTTGACGGCTTTTCGTCCTTGGAGCGATGGGAGGACGGCGTCCGCTTGCTTCATCTCGAAGAGCTCTACGGTGGCGGAACCTTCGGTTATACCGAGCAAGATGAAAACGCTTCGGCACAGGTCAACGGCACGATTTACGACTTCCATCAAAAGGTGGAAAACGGTACCACATTGGTCGATGACCTGCACGTGGACGGGACGCTGACCGGCGATGTCCAAGGCACCTTCGGCGTCGTGAGAGGCATCGAGACCAGCGGGATGCAAACCAACGCCTCCGGACAAGCTTTCCTCGTCAACGTGATCCATCAAGAATCATGGTTCAACATCACCGGCATGAGCGGCGGGAGCCTCTTCGACGGTGCTGCCGTGGGCGCTACGCACAACGAAACTTGGGACTACCAGGTGGTCCAGTCCGATTGGGAAAACCGCACGGTTCGTCTTGTCTGGCGAGAAACTGGGGCGCAGGCCTCAGAAGGAGAAGAATTTCCGGAGCGCAGCCCTGTCCAACGAAACGCCACGCCGCCAGAATCCGAAGAAGGACTTGGCGACTTGACCGTGGGACGGGAGACGGGGTTGATGCCCGTTCCAATGGTGGGCGACGACCGCCTGCGTTTGGCCGGTCAGGAAGGAATGACGCTCACCGTGACGGCTGGAGAAACCCAAGTCGATGTTCGCGATGGACACAACCTCACCGTTGTGGCTTGGAGTGGATTTTACGAAGGAAGCGATGAAAATGGCGAGGCTTCGGGTACAATGGTCTCTGTTGGTCCTCTCAAAGGCCTCATCTCCAGCGTGAGCCGCTCGCTCACCCTCCCCTTCGGTCCGGCAAACGAAACCGTTGTTTTCGAGGAAACACAAGTTCTCGAGCGCGTGCTCTCTCCTGAAATCGTCGCCGAGGATGAGAACCAAGCACCCAACATCGTTGACGTGCGCTGGCGAGACGGCCTAGCCGTTGGCGAGGGCGGCGGTGTCGCTCATCTCGAGGTCGTGGTCGAGGACGCCGAATGGAACGTCGTGTCCGTCGCGGTCGACCTCTCGTCGATCGGTCTGGAAACGACGATGCTGAACGACCGAGGTCTCAACGGCGATCGTTCGGTGGGCGATGACGTCTACACCGTTTCGGTCGTGGTCAGCGGGCTGGAGGTTGGCACCGTTGCTGTCAACGTCGTTGCCGTTGACAGTTTTGGTGCCAGCAGCAACCACTCCGCCTCGCTTCTTGTCTCCAATCTTCCACCGCGCCTCACGGACGTTGAGCTCCTGCCGGGGTCGCTCCAACGGGGGCAATCGGTCGTCATCAACATCGATGCGTACGACGGGCACGGTGTTCGGAGCGTTCAACTCGATTTGAGAGAATACGGGGGCGCGCTTGTCAACCTCACAACCGAAGGCGATGGAGGCACATGGGGCGCCATGGTTTCCATGCCTGCAGGCATGTCTCCTGGCCATCGATCCCTGCTGGTCGTGGCCACCGACGAACTGGGAGCCACCGTCCAACAACGCATGTTCACCCCGTCCAACGGTGTGGGAAGCGCTGCGTTCGGTCCCCATCACATTGATTCCTATGGCGAGCTCCCGATTGAGGTTCACATTCTGAACGACCGACCGCAGTTGACGTACGCCTCAGCGTCCATCACCAAGGACGTCGGTCAGGTGTTCACCTACACGGTGGAGGCGACCGACCCGGACGGTGTTGAACGCGTCCAGATCGATCTCGGCGTTTACACACCGGTTGGAGGTCCCCAGTGGGCGACAATGCACGACGACGGACTCAATGGAGGCGACACGATTGCTGGAGACGGTGTTTACAGCGTCCTCCTTTCGGTTCGGGACGGAACGCCGCTGGGAACCCACGAGATTGCGTTGCGTGCGTTCGACACCTACGGTGAACTCAACACGGGTTCATCGGTGATCGCCCTGACCGAGGCAACGGACTCAACAGAAGCAGGTGGAGGAATCAATGCAAATGTGCTTGCCGGGGCTGGTCTGATCGTCCTCGTTGGAGCCGGTGTTGTGTTGGCGTTGATGAGGCGAGACGGTGGCGAAGGTGGCGACCGATTCGGTATGCAATAGGTGCTGACTGCGGGGGGTTCTTGAACGCCGTTCCGCGTGGCCGACAATGGTTTAAACTCGTTCCAGATGGGCAAGCCACCAGCGAGCGTAGTGTAGTGGTTATCACCGGGCGTTGCCAACGCCTGAACCCGGGTTCGAGTCCCGGCGCTCGCACCACTGCGGATATCGTCGAGACGGTTTTCCGTCAATGTTTATGGGGTGTCCGAAGGCAACAGGATTCGATAGAGATGACCGACCGCCGCATCATTTTCATCGGGAAAAAGCCCTTGCATGCTTATGTTCGAGCCGTGGTAAAAGCCATGGAGGATGGCGACCGTGAGGTCCAGTTGGTGGCCCGAGGTGCCACCATCTCCCGTGCCGTTGACGTGGCCGAGGTGTGCCGACGAAGAAACGGACACATAGCCCAGGGTCTGCCGGGAACCGTGAACATCGAAACCTTGTCCTGTGAATCCGAGGAGGTTGAGGGCGAGAACGGAATGCGAACGGTCAGTGTCCTGCGCATCGACCTTCAGGGTGTGGGCGAGGTTCCCGCTTCTCAGGAAGAGTGAGCGGTCAGCAGCTTCAATCTGCGTTCGATTTCTGCGGCTGTTTTCTCGTAAACGTCGTACGCCTGACCTACCGGATCATCGAGTTCCCAATCTTGGTCGAGCCTGATGGCGGGGCAGTGCACGCCGCAGCCCATGGAGATGACCATATCAAAGGATTCAGGTTCAAATTCATCGATGGATTGGGGGCGCAGGTCGTGGGTTTCGATGCCCTTGGATTGGAGAAGCGTCAGAGCGTGCGGTGCGACTTTGGCGGCGGGGTGCGTTCCAGCAGAAGCGGCATCAAACCCCATTGATTTGGCCAATCCTTCAGCCATCTGGGAGCGGCAAGAATTACCCACGCAAACAAACAGGAGCTTCATGTGATTTACATGACGGCCACCCTCTATGAAACCTCTCTCATGAGAAGATTGATGAGTTGACATACCTCGATGCATTGGGACGGTTGTGTTGCGTGCCGTTGGCCTTAACCTCGCCGTCTTTTGCGCCCTTTTTCTGCTTCACATCGTTTTTGCGGCAGCAGGCATCGATGCAGGGTTTCGAATCGTGGCCTTTCTCATTTCGATTCAAACGATCGGATTCGCTCCGCTTACCGCACTGCTGGTCGGTCCGTGCGAGGCCTCGGTGCGACGCACCGTGGCCCTGCGCTCGTTGACGGTCGGTGTCCCGATGGCGTTCGGACTGGCGTGGGCCTACGGAGGGATGGCTTGGTCTTTGCCGGAGACGGTTGGAATCGTGGGTGGTTCCCTCGCCGTTTACGCAGCGTTTGACCGATTCTGGGCCCGGCCGAGTTGACGTTCCCTAAGTGCGGGGCCGTGGGTGGGTTGAAGTAGCCCAGTTTCGTGGTTTGATCATGGCGGATTCACCCGTATCCATCAACACACCCGGCTCCGCAGGCGAGGCTCCCGCTGGCCCGTCTCCCCAAGAGCAGAAACAGATGGAGCAGGCCTACGCTCAAATGAAGCGAAAGATGGCTATGGAAGAAATCGGCCGCAACATCAAGCACAAAATCATGGTGCTTTCAGGGAAGGGTGGTGTCGGCAAATCCACCGTTTCCACCGGACTGGCTCTCTCCTTGGCTCAACAAGGCCACACCGTTGGCATCCTGGACATCGACATCACCGGTCCGAACGTGCCCAAGATGATGGGTCTTGACGGTCGACGCCTGCACGTTGAGAACAAGCGCATTCACCCCGCACAAGGGCATCTGGGCGTGAAGGTGATCAGCATGGCCTTTTTGCTCGAGGACGAAGACACCCCGGTGGTCTGGCGCGGGCCCATCAAACTCGGCGCTATTCAGCAATTCATCGGAGACGTTGAGTGGGGTCAACTCGACTACCTCGTCATCGACTTCCCGCCCGGGACCTCCGATGAACCCTTGACGGTGGCGCAGTCCTTGCCCGACATCGACGGCATGGTCATCGTCACTACGCCTCAACAGGTTGCGCTTCTTGACAGCCGAAAATCCATCACCTTTTCGGAATCCCTCAAGGTCCCGGTGTTGGGTGTTGTTGAGAACATGAGCGGATTCACCGTGAACGGCACCGCTGCACCCGGAACCGAAGTGAACATTGCTGCACCAGGCGGGAAAACCCTGGCCGCAACCGCCGACGAAAGCGGAAACTTCTCCGTCACGCTTGATATTTTCAAAGAAGGCGGAGGCAAGGAAACAGCGGAGGAATTCGGTGTTCCGTTCCTTGGTGCACTTCCATTTGACCCCGGCTTTGTGCGAGGAGGTGACGACGGCGTCCATCGAATCGTTTCTGAACCCGAAGGGGCTTCTGCACGAGCCTTTGCCAAGGTCGTTGATGCCATTCAAAATCAGCTTTCAGATGGCGCAGACAACGGACTCGAAATCATCTGAGGTGCGAAGATGGGAGAAGTTCTGCCCGTGTTGAAGAAGCTGGAACGGCTTCAGCAAGAAATGGTCTTGACCTACGACAACGAAGCAGATTTCATCGTTTCCTACGACGACCTTCGTCATGCCTGCCCGTGCGCAAAGTGCTCCCCACTTCGCAACGAAGACGACTCTTCAAGGGTCCTTCGTCGTCAAATAGAGGCGCTGCCCGCAGAAAAGCCGACGGTCCGAACGGTTGGAAAATACGCCCTTGCGTTTGAATGGCAAAAGGGATGCTCGGCCGGCATTTACCGGTTTGAGCGTATTTACGACCTCGCCAACAAGCGCGACCCTGATCGAGGCAAACCCTACGTCCACGGAGCATGGTAGGAACCAACGTGTTCCCTTCCGTATTGACGACGCTTTGATGAGGGGACGCCGCAACCCAAAACCAGAGGCGTCGTCGTGCAGAGTGTTTACCTCACATGGATGATCAGCGCTCTGGCGCTTGGTGTGCTCCTTCTTCCCGTGTTCAAACCACCGTGGGCGAAGTTGTCACTTCCACCTTTTGTTGACTTTTTCCGACGCTATTGGGTTCACATTCTCATCGTCTTTGCGATCTACAACGCCAAAGACGCTCTTGACCAAGTCGATCGTTTGTTGATGGCCAGCACCGGATTGGACATGACCCCCTACATTTGGGCGGTGGAAGGGAACCTTGTTCTTTGGGTCCAGCAGACCTTCATGGCGGACTGGCTGACCACGACGTTAACGCATTTTTACGTCGCCGGGTTCATGTTTGTGTGCTATGTTTCGGTGTTTTACTTCGCCTATTTTGACGACCGGTGGCTCGCCGACCGTGTCACACTTTCCATCGCATGGGTCTACATTCTCGCCGTGCCGTTCTATTTGTTCTTCAACGTCCGTGTCACAGGGGATACCATTCCGGAAATGCAAACCCTCGCTTACACATTGACACCAGAAATCGCAGATTGGTTCCGCCGAATTGACCCGTTCACGAACGGCATGCCGTCACTCCACATCGGCATTCCGTTTGCGGTTTGGCTCTGTTTGACACGATTTGACGACGATCGGAGATGGAACCGGTATCGATACACCGTGGGTGTGTTCACGCTGCTGACGGCCTTCACCATCATCTATCTTGGCATCCATTGGTTCTTGGACATCATCGGGGGCATGCTCATCGCTGGAGCGGCCGTTTCGCTGGCCGACAGAACGTCAAACACTTGGTGGAAATTTTTTGATGAGCGGACGATGAACGCCCGAATCGTTACGGTCCTGACGCGTCCCGGGCAGGCATGGTCGTGGTTTTCCTCGAAGGCCGCTTCGACGTTCAAGGCCTACCGGTCGCCATCAAGCAGGGAAACCGGCCACATCGCTCTGGCCATTCTCATCGTCGTTGCGGCTGTCATCACGTGGGACCTCACCCACCGTTCGTTGCCCGCAGGCGGAGTTGAGGCGCCCGACGCTGCCGCTTCCTCCGGGGATTGGACGGTTGCACGGGACAACCGGGAGGACGGCGTAGGGTTGGTGTTGTACGACCTTTCAGCGGACGGTTTTGAACCGTTTGAGATGGTTGTTCCCGGTCTGGATTTAAACTCAACATGGGCGATGCAGAACGAGCGCTTGGTCGTCTCGAACGCCTCCACGCTGTTTGTGTTCGACGTGAATCAACCGGAAACTGCGATTCGTTCCGTACCGTTGGGTCCGCACCAGCATCTCGTGCTGTGCGAGCGAGCCTCGGAAACCGTGGTCGTTTACACGGTGGACGGTCGTCTTCACGTAATGGATTTGAAAGGCAATCCGATGGACGACCCGGATGCGGAGCACACGGGCATACGCACCATGACGTGTGCCGGTTCTGAAATCGCCTACGTCGCCGACGATGCCCCGATGGAGGTCAACATCGTTCAATTGGGTGTACGTGGACAAGTCGGTTATTCGATCAACGCCACAGCACCCGTCCAGGAAGATGAAATCCTTGCCACGTGGGGAACGCCCGTTGACATGGGCAACGCAACCATCCTCAACATGTCATTTGATCGAGAATATCTTGCTGTGACGGTCAATGTATCAGCCACCGACCGTTTGGTTCTTTACAACCGCAGCACGGCCGAGCAATGGCTTGCTAGCAACGCAAAGTACCACGTTTCCGATCTATCCCTCGACCACGGAATTCTTGCATGGTCGGTTCGAGACCACTACAACCCCATGATGCCACAGTCAAAGTACCTCGATCGAGAAATCTACTTCACCGATTTAGCGACAAACACCTCGCACGTGCTCACATCCGACACGAACGACCAGTGGGGCCCGCAAGTTTTGGAACATCACCTCATCTATTTCCAATCCGACGGCGAGGTCGTTCAATTCAAAATCCATGCTTGGGAGCCTGAACTCCGACTCTACTCGAGCATCGTCCTGCAGACCGGGGTTTTGGCGGCCTTCGTGGTGGTGGCGTGGAACATGTGGCAACGCCAGAGTGAACGGCGGCTTCATCGTTAACCGTGATATCGAACCCGAGTTCGAATGTCCACAAGTCGGGTGTGAACCTCATTCGCCGTGGGTACGGCGCCCCCCTGGAGCACCTGTGGAGGCCCCAGCTCGTCTTCAGCAGCGAGATAGCCTTCGATGACCCAGTCAATACCACCCTCCCACTGGGGGTGTGAGGCACCAAGGATTTCATCGAGGACGTGCAAGTCAATCCCAAATCGTTCCACATCGTACTCCACGGATGCGAGTCCGAAATCGATCAGGTGGACCTCCTCATCCTCGATCAGAATGTTGTTGCTCGACAAATCTCCGTGCGTGGTCGCCATGCGGTGCAAAGCCCTGACGGCAGCACCGACTTTTCGAAGGACGGACTCCGCCCGCGGGGCAGTGGTTGTTTCGTCGTTGAGAACGTCGATGAGGGGACGGCCGTTGAGATGTTCGATGATGAGTTGACCCCCCTCGTAATCCAAATCCCACACGGACGGAACGGAGAGACCCGCTTTTCGTGTGCGGATCAGCAGCCTTGCTTCGCTGATCATTCGACGGACACCAAGGCGGTGGTCAAGGTTCGGATGGCGCCATGAGCGTGGTCTTCGCTGTTTACGAACCGCAGGACGCCCGAACCACGTCCCCTTCCAAACCTCGGCCTCAGCGCCGAGGTGCAGGCGTTCGGTTGGCTCAAAGACCATGCATCGTCCACCTCGGTCCTCTTTTTGAACGTTCACGCCCATCCGTTCCTTCAAAAAGGATTGAGCCTTGGGTTGGATGAGAGCCATGGCCATCTCCCTCCCAATGTGTTCCGTGGATTTCATGGACACGTCCTTGTCCGTGGAAGAACAAGCGATTGCGGATCGCATTCAGGAGCTGAAAGCCCAGCTTGGCGATGACCTCCTTATTTTGGGCCATCATTACCAGCGAGACAGCATCGTGATGCACGCTGATTTCCTCGGAGACTCCTTCATGCTCAGCCAAAAAGCGGCTGAGTCGGACGCGAAGTACATCGTGTTTTGCGGCGTGCACTTCATGGCGGAATCGGCGGACATCTTGACGTCCGACAGCCAAAGCGTTGTGTTGCCCAACCTTCGTGCGGGCTGTTCGATGGCGGACATGGCCACGCTCAGCGAGGTCGAAGTGGCTTGGGAGGAACTGCTGCGAGAGTCCGGTCTTTCCGACCCCATCGATCGCCCAAATCCCGACGCACCGGTCGCCGCGGACGAGGCCTACCTCGTACCCGTCACTTACATGAATTCAAGCGCCGACCTCAAAGACTTCGTTGGCCGCCACGGCGGCGTGGTCTGCACGTCCTCCAATGCAGAAGGGGTGTTGAATTGGGCGTTTGAGCGAGCAGGAACCAACGGAGCTGTTCTGTTTTTCCCTGACCAGCACCTGGGGCGCAACACCGGCCTGGCGATGGGCATCGACACCGACCGAATGCCGACATGGACGCCAGGCGTCGGGGCTATGGGCTCGCTCGCCAACGCTCGAATCGTCCTTTGGCACGGTTTTTGTTCGGTCCACAAGCGGTTCACGCCTCAACAGATTCAGGAGTTCCGAACCGAGCATCCCGACGGGATCGTCGTCGTGCACCCGGAATGCCCGATGGAAACGGTTGAGCTTGCTGACGCCAACGGCTCAACGCAGTACATCCGAAATTTTGTCAAGGAGCAACCAGCGGGCGCCAGCATCGCTATTGGGACCGAAATCAACATGGTGGCTCGACTCGCTCAGGAACATCCGGACAAGCACATTGAATGTCTCGATGAAGAGATTTGTCCGTGCTCAACGATGTACATGATTCATCCTGCCTACCTGATGGACGTGTTGGAGCGCTTGGTCGACGGCGAGGTTCCCAATCAAATCGTTGTTTCCGAGGCCGTCCAAGCAGGTTCACTGCTGGCGCTCAACAGAATGTTGGCCATCCTGAAGTGAATCAAGCCAACCAGGATTCGGCGCTCTTCCATCCGATCCATGCCAACAGCGGGCACACCAGGCCGCTGAGCGCAACGTAGACGCCCGCAACCGACCAGCGCCCTTCTTCGAGCAGTGCAATGGTTTCCACCGAGAACGTGGACATGGTGGTGAAGGCTCCCAAGAAACCTGCACCCAGCAAAAGCGCACCCGCCTCGTCGAGAACGTTCGTCAGCGTTGCCGCAGTTACCGCACCCAGCAGCAAGGAACCCACCAAATTCACGCTCAGCGTAGCCCATGGAAAACCGGAGGAGGGGATCGTCTCACTCAAGTAGAATCGAAGCAGAGCCCCTGCGGCCCCGCCGACAGCGATCAAAATCCAATTTGAAACCATGGCCGGGTCTCGTCCTCCCTGGCTTAAGAAACTCCTCGTTCCCGAGGGCCCCACCCGTGGAAAACGGGCAGGGTCATAGGCTGTCGTGATGTGGACACCGTATGAGCGCTACGGTCTGGTTTTTGACCTCCAATCAGGGAAAGTTGGACGAGGCAGCGCATCACTTTTCGGAAGTCGGCATGGAGGTCAGAGCCCTCAGCGTGGATTCAGGCGTCGTTGTCGAGCCTCAAGCCGAGGATTTGGAAACGGTGGCCAGGGCCAAGATTCAGCAAGCTCTGAAGCACTTACCCGAAGGCGAGACCACGGTGATGGTGGAGGATGCGGGCTTGTTTATCGACGCACTGGGAGGCTTTCCGGGCGTGTATTCCGCCTACGTGCACGACACGATTGGGAACCTTGGCATCGTGCGGTTGCTTCACCATCTCACCAGCGAGGACCCCGTTCGGGCGAAACGCCTTCGCGCCGCTTCCTTCCAAGCGGTGGCCGTCTTGTGGGACGGGCATCAACTCATCGTTGGCAAAGGGGTGTGCCGGGGGTCCATTGCATCGGACGCTCAAGGGGAGAACGGTTTCGGGTACGATCCCATCTTCATCCCCGCCGACTTGGACGAGGACGGAGCGTCGCTCGACCCTGAAACCTTGGGTGTTGTGAGCACGCACGGACGGACGTTCGGAAGCGTTGACGTGTCTGAGAAGCACCTGTTCAGTCATCGTCGTAGAGCGATTGAAGACCTCGTGCGCCAAATGCCTCAACTCAACGCTGGTGAATGACCGATGCCGTCCATCACCGTCATAAAGAACCGATGATTGGATGGAGCGAGGGACATGGGATTCGCGAGGACCGCAGTCGGCGTGTTGTTCATCTCCGTGCTGGGGTTCTATCTCTCAACCGTGGGTCAGCTCACAGACGAAGCAAAGTGGGGCTTCGTGGGTGCTTTGGGCGTGCTGGCTTTCCTGTACATCAACCTCGGTGGTCGGGCTCAACCAACGGCTCGAGCCAAACGTTCACGTCCTGCCCAAACCACTCCCTCGTCCGACGCCGAATCCGACGAGGTTGAGGTGGAAATTGAAACCGAAGAGGAGGACGACTTGCCCGAACCTGTGGTCGCCAACAGCCTCGACGGCGCTACGCTGAGAGAGCGAAAACTCGCAAAAATTGCCGCAGCACAAGCCGCACAAGCCGCTGCGGAGGCTGAAGACGAAGAGGAAGGTGGCGAGGCTGTGATCGAAGTTGAACTCGAAGACGTCCACGTCGCCGATGAATACGTGGTTGATGTCAGTCCCGAGTCGGTTGAAGACGCCGACATCGCCATCACCGTTCGCGACCGAAGAGAGCGCCACGAAGCCATTCGTGAGCGCATCAAGCGTCGACGCATGGGCCAGATGGCGGACATCCGTGCGTCAACGGCCCGCATGTGGGAAGAGCATGCGTCCGGCGAAGACCTGGTCGCTCTCCTGCAAACCCCCGGCCACGGGCACACCGTTTTGGTGGAGCCTGAGCACCCCGCTCCCGGTCATGTTTACGGTGCAACCTTTGTGCGCATTGACGAAGGCCGTATTCTGAAACTCCGACTTCCGCTTGACCTCGGGTTCGAATCGGTGGCCAGCGCTCCAGCCCAACCCGAAATGCCTGTGCTCATTGGACCCGACGGGAAGGAACTTCCTCCGCTCTTGTCCCCCGATGGAACACCGCTCCCACTCCCACCGTTGCCCGCTGCCAGCAGTGCCTTGGACGCTCTTCGCCAGGAAATGCAAGAGTGACGGCGTCTCGTTGTTCGGCTAAGTTTGGTCGAAATGAATCGGTTTGAATTTAGCGATGCTTCCATTCCGGCGTCTCTCGGTTCATGAAAGCCTGAACGCCGATTTCTTTGTCCTCGCTGTCGAAGAGGTCAGCAAAGGCGATGGCTTCGATTTCGACACCGTCCGTCAACCCCTCGTCGAGCGCAGCGCGAACGGCCTGCTTGCCCACCCTGAGCGCATGAGACGATTTGGTCCCGATTCGGCGGGCCATCTCCATGACCGTTTGCTCAAGATCCTCCGGTGCGACCACGTGGTTGACCAGTCCAATTCGATGCGCCTCTTCTGCGGGAACCATGTCCCCGGTCATGATCATCTCATGCGCCTTGCCGTAGCCAACCAAGCGTTCGAGCCGCTGTGTTGCACCGTACCCGGGGATAAGCCCGAGGTTGATCTCAGGTGTACCGAAGGTGGAGCGGTTGCTTGCAATGCGAACATCGCATGAGCACGCCACTTCACATCCCCCACCGAGTGCGAAACCGTCCACCATGGCGATGGTCGGTTTGCTCAGATTCCACAGAGCCTCCACGGCGTTGTTTCGGAAACGCTCCCGAATCACATCACTCCCGGCCCCAGCAAATTCCGTGATGTCGGCTCCGGCAACAAAGGCGTGAGGCTTGGTCCGCTTTCCTTCAGCGGGGGGGTTGGGCGGTGCGCCCGTGATCACCAAAACACGAACATCGTCCGATTCTTCGACCCAAGCGCAGACGGTTTTCAGCGAAGCCATGACCTCGGCGTTCAAGGCGTTCAGCTTGTCGGGTCGGTCAATGGTCAGGCAGGCGATGAAACCAAGATTTTGGTCGTCGCTGACGGGTTCAAGGTTCACCTTCATGACGTCGCTTTGTGGTGGGTTCATGCGTTGACTGAGGACTCACCTCTTCTTGATGTCATCGCCGTTGTACAATGAAGGACAACCAAGGGATGATAATTGACAGCGACATGCAAGAGGTATGGCTGAGAGCAGCAAACCGATGGTCAGCGCGGTTGATATGGCCAAAAAATACGGTGACTTCATCGCACTCCACCCTTTGAACGTTGAGGTTCATGACGGAGAATTCTTCGGAGTTTTTGGGCCCAACGGGGCTGGGAAGTCCACGTTCATCAAGCTCCTCACCGGACAACTGCGGCCCAGCAAAGGACGGATAGAGGTCCTCGGCGTTGACGCCGTCAACGACCCTCAAAAGGTGAAGGCCAACATCGGGATTGTCCCCGAATCTGAATCGCCCCCGTCCTTTCTTACGCCGACTGAGTTTCTCGAGTTCGTCGCTCGTCTCCGCAACGTTGACGACATGAAAACCAAGGTGGAGCACTGGCTGGAGTGGTTTGGACTCGAAGAAAAACGCGACACGATGTGCAAGGATTTGTCCAAGGGTCAGCGACAGAAGGTCATGCTTGCTAGCGCCTTTATCCACAAACCTAAATTGCTCTTTTTGGACGAGCCGTTCGCCAACCTCGACCCCATCTACCAACGCAAGTGCAGGGAATGGTTGTTGAATCACGTGGCGGAAGGTGGAACGATTTTCCTCTGCTCCCACGTTTTGGAAATGGCCGAGCGAATGTGCAACAGAATGGCCATCATCAACGACGGGCGAGTTCTCGCAGCCGGTACGGTGAAAGGTCTCAAACAATCCAGCGACGAGACCCTTGAGGACGTGTTCATACGGCTTGTGGGTCGGTCCATTGAGGATGTTGAGCGGCTGACTGAAGAGGGTGTCAAGGACGATTCGGAGGAGTGATTATGCCCGGGACCTTCATTGAATCGCGTTCGTGGACCGACGACGATTTCAGTGAATCCGGACCCATGGGCACCTCATCGCACGGAGCGGTTTTGAACGAACCCCTGCGTGGCTGGTCGTCGTTTTCAACAACCTTCCGGGTCATGTTTCTCGAGGAAGGTCGCAAGAGCGTGGAGTTTGCGCAAAAGCGGCAGATGGTGCTGTTCCCGCTGCTTCTGACCTTGGTGACGGCCATCTCAACCATCGGTTTGCAGTTTCTCGTGGGCGATTCGACCGCCCAGACGTCCGACATCGACACCAAGACCTTCACGTGGGGTGAACTGCGTTTCGCCCTTCATCTTCCGATGTTCATGTTCTCCTTGGGCATGGGCACGTTTGCGTTCATGGGTCGAGACGCCATCGTTCGCCGCACGGGAACCAAAAATTTCCTCCTCGCCGCACCGGCGCTCCAACCGCTCCCCAATTCGATGGCGCACTTTGCGTACTTTGTGAAGGACTTGCTCTTCTACGTCCTGTTGATTTTGACACCGATCATCGCTGGCATGGCGCTGGGCATTGTGCTGGACGGGTTTGCCGGCATTCGCACCCCTCTGCTCTGGAGTTCCCTTCCTTGGACATGGCTGGCCATGGCCACCACCCTCGGACAAGGTCTTGCCCTGTCGTTCCTCGCCTCTTCGTTGTGGTTGAGAGGCCGTCCGTACACCGTTCTCGGCCCGCTGCTTGCCGTTGCCGTGGGTGTCGGCGTGGGTGTCGGTGCTCTTCCCGCCGATCTCCTTCTCTGGGGTTTAGCGGCGCAGTCCTCGCAAAGCGGTGTGGCCATTCTGCTCGGGCTGTCGCTGTCCATAGGTGTCGGACTTCTTGCTTCATTGCTCATCCTAGACGACTTCGATGTGAGCGTTGTTGAGCGAGGCGACCTGCTGGCACCGATGCACGCTCGTCTGGGTTTCCTCGGCCGCGGCCACATCCGTCTCATCGTGGCGAAAGAATTCGTGGATTTGTTCCGTTCAGGGGCCATCAAGAAGATGACGGTGTCGTACGCCATCCCGCTCTTGGTGCTGCTCGGCATGGCGTGGTTGGTGGATTTTGCCGAAGCACCCATTCCGATCAATTTGCTTTCATACGCACCGTTCCTTGGATTCTTTGGGTTCAATTTTTACTCGTGGCTGACCATCCTCGATTCGCCCGATTTCATGAACGGTTTGCCGCTCAAGGTGCCCGATTTGATTCGAGCAAAAGTCGTGGTCTACTTCCTGGCCACCTCATGGATTTCGCTGATCTTCATCGTCCTGATGGCGTGGAGACTGGACGAGTGGGCGTCGCTACCAACCAGCATCATCGTGATGTTTGCCAACTCCGTTTACATCGTCGCTCTCACGGCGTTTCTGATGGGATTGCGTCCCAACAAAGCCATTTTTGATGCCTCGATCATGGTGTGGTTTTGGATCGGGACCGTGCTCCCGTTGCTGGGCTTGTTCCTTCTCTCCTTCACTCAGGGCGACGTTGGTTTGTACGGCAATTGGTGGGAGCGAGCGAGTCAGGACGGGCTGGCTGCAACCGCCCAAATGTACGACGAGAGCATGGTTCAACAAGGCTACATGGGCATGATTGCCATCTCCGTCGGTTTGATTTTCGCCTCAGCGTTGCTCTGGAAGTTGATGGACAAGCGATGGGGCAGGTCGGAGTTCTCAAACTGAGTCTTGCGCCTCCGCAGGGGGGTATGTTCTTGAGCGTTGGGCACAGGGGTTTGGTCATGGCTTGGGTTGTGGCGGTTTGCGGCATGCCCGGCTCCGGCAAGGGTGAATTTGCGGCGGTGCTGAGTCAGGCGGGGGTCCCTGTTGTCTCCATGGGCGACATGATTCGGGCCGAAGTTCGTGTTCAAGGTCTGGTGGAAGAACCGCACATCTTTGGCGAGGTCGCTGCTGCGTTGCGAGCGGAACACGGCGAGGACGTTCTCGCGGTTCGTCTCTGCGAACGAGTGGATGAGCTGCTTGAAACCCACGAAATGGTTCTCATCGAGGGCCTGCGCGGCACGGCGGAGGATGCGGTGTTTTCGGCCCGATGGGGCGATGCTTACCTCACCGTGGCCATCGAGGCCGAGGCGGAACTGCGCTTCAGTCGAATCGTCCAGCGAGGTCGTTCCGAAGACGGCGACCGAGCGGCGTTTGAAGCACGGAACGAACGAGAACGAGGTTGGGGGTTGGAGCAATTGATTGCCGGAGCAAACAACGCCATTCACAACGATGTGGAATTGGATGAGTTTCAGGCCCGTTGTCGCGTGTGGCTTGACGCCCTCCGGGCCGGACACACCGCCTGATTCGTAGCGGGGGATTCCGGCACAGCAGGCCGTTTTGTTGCTGATGTTCACCCAAGTGTTATAGTCGGGGAGATGTTGTAGCAAACTGCAATCGCGGGGGCTGTCGACCATGGCAAGAAAAAAAGGAGGTGGCGGTGGACGACAGCGAGCGCGACAACGAGCCCAATACGACGAGTTGGACAAATACCCCGTGATGCCTCCGCATGCCTTTGCTCGCATTGTTCGCGACAAGCAGACCCTGAACATCATCTACCAAATCATTGAACCACCCTTGACCAAAAAGGAACAGGAACAGCGCGATGAAATCATGGATATTTTCATTCGATCTCTGACGGCCAACATCGAAGAAATTGATTCAAACCCCGAGGCCTACGTGCGGACGGCCATGGACAAAGTCATCAAGTCCTACAGCATGAAAATCAACAAGAAATCCAAATCCAAACTCTTCTATTACCTGCGAAGAGATCTCATCGGCTATGGAAAAATGGACGTCCTGATGAACGACGTGAACGTGGAGGACATCTCCCTTGACGGCACCAACGTCCCGATTTTTGCTTACCATCGAAAATTCGAATCGGTGGAAACCACGTGCGTTTGGGCCACCGATCAAGAACTGGAATCCTACGTCATCAAGCTCGCTCAGCGATGCGGCAAACACATTTCCGTTGCAGAACCGCTTCTCGACGCTACGCTGATGGACGGTTCCCGAATCGTGATGAAACTCGGCCACGAAATTTCGACCCGTGGCTCGGCGTTCTGTATTCGACGATTCAAGGACGACCCCTTCTCTCCTGCTGACATCGTCGCGTTTCGAACCATGTCCTCGCTCATGGTTGCCTACCTCTGGATTGCCTTCCAGAACGAGGTCCCTATGTTGTTTGTCGGCGGTACGGCCTCCGGGAAAACCACCACGCTCAACGCCATGTGCATCTTCATTCCCTGGCAGATGAAAATCGTCTCCATCGAGTCCACCCGTGAAGTCAACATCCCGCAACCGAATTGGGTCCCGGGGCTGACTCGGCAAGGCTTCGGTGGTGAGAGCGACGAAGGTGTCATCGGAGAGTTCGAGTTGCTCAAGGCTGCGTTGCGTGAGCGGCCCGAATACATCATTGTGGGCGAAATCCGAGGTGCCGAGGCGTATGTGCTGTTCCAAGCCATGGCCACCGGGCACTGCGCTTACTCAACGGTGCACGCCGATTCGGTGCCTTCCCTTGTTCACCGTTTGGAAAACAAGCCGATCGACATCCCCCGTGTGTTGTTGCCGGCTCTCGAAGCGTGCTCCATTCAAATTCAAACTCGAATCAACGGCCGGCGTGTTCGGCGCACCAAGCAGGTTGTGGAAATCGTTGGCATTGACCCAAACTCCATGGAGGTCATCACCAACGAGGTGTTCCGCTGGGACGTAACCAACGACGATTTCATCTTCAGCGGCAAGTCGTACGTGCTGGAAAAAATCATGGTGAAGATCAACTACAGCCAAGAAGAGATGCGCCGAGAACTGCGCACTCGGAAGCGGATTTTGGAATGGATGGTGCTGAACGACATCCGCAAGGCCGACCAAGTTTCTCAAATCATCACGGAGTATTACGTGCGTCCGAACGAAATCCTGGCCCGAGTGGACGGGTTGAAGTGAGGCGGCGACCAAGTCAACGGTGATACGATGGACCTGACCGCATGGCAACGCATCTGCAATCGGCTTTTGGGCCCGTTCGTGAAAAAGCGTGCCCGCGCAGATAAAGACCTCTCATCGAACCTCGTGAAAGGTTCCATGGGTATGATGCCCGAGGTCTACTTGTCCACGGTCATCGTCACATCCATCGCCATCACCCTGATGTCGTGGGCCTTTGTCTCGGTGTTCTTTATTCCCGACATCGGGGTCATCGCATTCTACGAAAGCATACAGGATTCATCCACTGTGAACCCGTGCTTTGAATGGGAATACTGGAACCCCGATTTGATCAACCCAGCGCAGCCGGGTAATGGCTGTCCGGAATATGCGCTTCAGGTCTTTCCTGCAATCCTGAAAGTGGTCATCGTCGCCCTTGGTGGTTTCATCGTGCCGTTTGCTGCCTATCGCTACAACAAGGGTGGGGCCGCACGAGAGGCGACACGCCGAGGCGACATGATCGAAAAGTACCTTCCTTACGCTGCTTCTTACACCGCAGCAATGTCCGCTGCCAACGCAACACCGGCCAAGATTTTCCGTTCGCTGGCCATGAACAAGGACATCTACGGTGACGTTGCCGACGACGCTGCGATGATTTATCGAGACGTCACGCTCCTCGGTTACGACCTCATCACGGCCATGAAACTGAGCGTTGACCGTGCGGCATCGGTTTGGCTGACCGAGTTTTTCCAAGGCATGGTCGGGACCCTGACGGCAGGTGGACAACTCAAACTCTACTTCCTGAACCGAGCCGAGCACTACATGCGAGAAAACCGCACCCGATTGGGTCAGTTCTTGGAATCCATCGCACTTCTGGCCGAGTCCTACATTGTGGTTGCTGTGGCCATGCCTCTGTTCCTGATCGTCATGCTCGTCATCATGTTCTGGGTGTCCGGATCGGGTGCGCAGATGAGCGAAGGCATGCTTTACGGCATCGTGTTGGGCTTTATTCCGATGATTCACGTTGCTTATGCCGTTCTGGTGTGGACCAGCAGCAAAGAGCAAGACATGTAGAGAGGGGGTGAGGTTCGTTGGCACGGAAGAAGGAAAAAATCGTCGTCAATCTTGACCTCCCCAAGGACGACACGACGTTGACCAGGCTCTACATCATCCTGTTCTTTTCCATCATTTTGGGCCTAGGAAGCGGTCTGTTCTGGCTGGCCAACTCCGGCTTTGTGCCCACGGCCAACGGGGAACCGATGTTCACGAACCTCTACTGCGGTGCAACCGCACAGGATGAGGCCGGGAACCCAACCGGGGAATACTTCCAGACCAATCAGCAGCCGACCTACACCGCCAACCAAACATGCACCATTCTCCAAGACCGGCCCGACCGCATCACTTGGGAGGACGAAGAGTGGGTCATGGTCACCAAACGCGGTAAAAACTTCGACGTTCCAGGGGTTCCGGAATCCGCTACGGGAGGAAACCCTGTTCTGCAACCGCTGTGGCTGAATTATTCAGTTGAGGCTGCGAATCCGTACGATTACACGGTTGCCATTCGCTCCTCTGCCGGAGACATATTGGAGTACAGGAACGACACGGCAAACACGGGTGAACAAACGCTGACGATGGTTAGCATACCCCCCGACACTCGGTACGAACTCGTTTTCATGTCGTCCCAAGAAGGGCAGTTCCTGCAAACGGTCAGCTTTGACATGACGGTGCACTATCAAGACGGTATTCCCACCAACATGAACAACAAATCGCTGTGGCTGGGCCCCGCTGTCGAAGCAGGACCGATCAAGGTGCACCCGACGATGTTCCTCAATTTCTTTGGGTTGACGTTTTTCTTCTTCATCTTCCCCGCGTCGTACTACTGGGAAAAGGTGGAGGAGGGCAAAAACGAAGTGGAAGAGAAGTTCCCAGATTTCCTTCGTGATCTTGCGGAGTATTGGAAGGGTGGTCTTTCCATGACCGTCGCTGTTCAAACCCTCGCTACATCGGAATACGGTGCCCTCAACGACGAAGTCAAGAAAATGTCCGACCAGCTCAGCTGGGGCGTCAAATTCTCTGACGTTATCGGTCAGTTTGCCGAACGAGTCGGCACGCCCTTGGTTCGCCGGGCCATCACCCTCATCGCTGAGGCCGACCGAGCTGGCGGGAAAATTTCTGACATTCTCGTCACCGCTGCTAACGACTCTCGCGAGCTCAAATTCCTCGAGGGCGAGCGGCGACGGGCCATCGGTTCCTACATCGCCGTCATATGGACGTCGTACTTTGTTTTCCTCGGTGTTATCGTCGTGTTGGCCAAGGTGTTTATCCCCGCTATTGCTGGTTCAAATTCGGGCGGTGAGGACGGCGGTGATAGCGGCGGTCAAACCATCGGAAACATGACGATTCGAAACATTGATCCGCTGTTCTTCCTGACGATTTTCTACTACGGTGTCACCATGCAGGCGCTTGGTAATGGCTCGATGGCCGGCTTAATGGCCACCGGTCGTTTCTCAACCGGCTTCAAGCATTCGGGCATGATGATCGTGGTCGCCCTGGTGATTTTCAATTTCGTCGCCTTCTCGCCGGATTTGATCGGTATTACGGAAGTGCCGGGACTCAACCCCTCATCGGGGACCTTCGTCCCCTCACCGCTGTACTTTGGGGGTTGAGGGCGTGCGTCACGACGAAGATGCGCAAATCCACATTTTGGAAATGCTCACCCTGTTCTGGCTTTTTTTCATGTCAGCGACGTTCTTGATTCGCGTTGACGTACCGGATTCGACCTCCGTCGCCCTCGACGCCTCGCTGGAGATGGCTGCAGACGACGCCATACGGTACGGACTTGGACTCGAAGCAGAAATCGAGGGTGAGAGCCGTCTCGAGGAGTTGCTGGCCGATGATGCACGTGAAGAGGCGTGCCAACTCCTTCAATCGGCCGTGGCGCCCGGGAAAGAAGCCAATTGCTGGTTGGCCAAGGACAGTTCGGTGGCCACACCTCACGGCACGGTCGGCACGCCCTCGGGCGGGACCGTGGCCGTCCATCATCTCGTGGTCATCGGTCCTTACGTATGGACGGTAACGTTGGACGTCTGGGCTCGTGGAGGTGGTGCTTGATGCGCTCAACCACCCTTCGGGATTCTCAAGCCGGTCAAATGCTGCTCGCCACCGGCGTCGTCCTTCTGATGTCGTTGTTGTCCATGGCGATCTTCGGTGTAAAAGTGGCTGGATTGACGCTGCCGCACGAACCCGCCTCCGACGATGTCATCGACACGACCGAGCAAGTGCTCGAATCCATTCAGCCGCTGACCCAAGCACGAATGGACTTGTGGGTGGAGGGTGGTCTGGAAGCCTTAGAGGCCGCTGAGTTGGGCTTTGAGACCGTGCACGACGATCTTCTGCACCACGGTGAACTTCGCGGGGTTGAAATTAAACTCACCAACATGGTTCTGAATCAAACGGACTCGAGCACCATTCAGGTCAACGCCGAACTCGGTGTGTCCGACGGCGACGCCATGCTGAATTACGACGTGAGTTTCACGCTCGACGTTCAGACTTCGTGATGCGCATCAATGGCGCGGTTCAGCAGTGTGTTGATTCGTTCGACATCGTTGTCCACTCGCGTCGGATCGACCATTGGCCAGTTGGCGATTTTTGCTCGCTCAATGAGACCGTCTTGAATGGCCCGAATCCTCGTAAAGTTTGCGAGGTACCGGTCCGAGCGACGGTAGGAATGCGCATCTCTCGATTGGAGCATGGAGCGGTGGGCTCGCTCCTCATCGACCACCATGACCACACCGAGAGCAACCCCTCCAGCGTCTTCCCATGCCTTGAGCATGCGAGCGTTGGGTACGATGTGGACGCCCTCCAGGAGCAAGTCAATGCCTTCTCGTCGTGCGCGTTCAACCGTTGCGGACACGCCTGCTTCAACGGCGAGGCAAGTTTCGTTCCAGTCAAGCACGGGTTCGCCGCTGCTGCCTCGGGAAAACGACGATCGATGGAGTGCTTCATCGAGGTGGTTTGCGTCGGTTGCCCGCATGATCTCACGTACGGCGTCGGTTGACATCACTCTCGTAAAGCCTGCTCGCTGAGCAACGCCAACGGCCACCGTGGACTTGCCCACGCCGGTCGCTCCGGCAATGATGAGCAGTCGTGGCGGCCGGGCCGAGAGCGCCTGGGCGGTTTGGGAGGCCATCCCCACCCTGCGTGTCATGCCATCAAGCGGAGCGCACGAGCACATGAGGGTTCTGCCCCCTTCTGGGCACAGGCTGTTGGTTTTACGCCGTTGCGATGCACCGATGCCCCTTTGAATCGGGCTGACTTGGAACTTTCATGGCCGATGAACAGATGTGGATTGCCGGTGAATGGTGCGCCGCGGAGAACGGAGAAACCAGCGATGCCCTGAACCCTGCAACAGGAGAGGTCATGGCCACCGTGCCCAAGGCGACCGTGGGCGACGTCAACCGCTGCGTTGAGTTCTCACGCACTGCCCTCAACAACCCTGAATGGAAGAACATGGACCCTGCTCAACGGGGCCGTGTGCTCAACAAGATGGCCGCCGTCACCTATTCCAAGGCGAAAGAACTCGCTACGATTGAATCATCGAACAACGGCAAAACCTTCCGTGAAGCGCTTTCCGAGGTGCGGTACGGCGCGTGGACGTTTGAATACTTCGCAGGCATGACGGACAAGATTGAGGGCAGCACAATTCCAGTGCCCGGATCGAGATTGAACTACACCCTTCGTCAACCGTTGGGCGTGACCGCCCACATCGTTCCGTGGAACTTTCCATTGCAGTTGGCTCTGCGATCCATCGCACCTGCGCTTGCAGCGGGTTGCACCGTCATCGCCAAACCTGCCTCGTGGACGCCGCTCTCTCTGCTGGCTTGGTGCAAAGCCATTGACGAGGGCGAGACCGGTTTACCATCCGGTGTTCTTCAGGTGCTGACCGGATCGGGAGCGTTGGCCGGCGATGCGCTCGCTGGCCACGCTGGCGTGGACGGCGTGGTGCTCACCGGTGGCGTACCCACCGGTAAAATGGTCATGGCCAAAGCCAGCGAACAGCTCACACCCGTCACCCTTGAACTCGGCGGAAAGGGGGCCAACATCGTCTTCCCCGATGCCAATCTGCGCTACGCTGCCAAGGCGATTTGCTTTGGAATCTTCATGAACGCAGGGCAGATGTGCTGGGCAGGTTCTCGCCTGTTGGTGCACGAGGACGTCCACGACGAATTGGTCGAGGCCGTCTGCGCAGAGGTGTCGAAATGGCCGGTTGGCCCCGGCATGGAAGAGGGCGTCCGCATCGGCAGTTTGGTCCACGAACGCCACCGTGCGGAAGTGTTGGAAAAACTCGAGGCGGGTTTGGCCGAAGGTGGCTCGCTTGCTCTTGGTGGTCAGGCGCTCGATCGAGACGGGGCGTTCATGCAGGCAACCGTGGTCACCGGGGTCGACCGATCCCACCTGTTGTTCCAAGACGAGTTGTTTGGACCGGTGTTGTCCGTCACGTCGTTTTCAACCGAGGAAGAGGCGCTTGAGCTTGCCAACGACACCCCGTTCGGCCTGCTCAACGGCGTGTGGACCAACGATCTGAAACGAGCCCACAGTCTTGCAAGAGATCTCGAGTGCGGCATGGTGTCCATCAACGAATTTCCCATCACGTTTCCACAGACGGCTTTCACCGGTTGGAAGCATTCCGGCATCGGTGTAGAGCAGAGCAAGGAAGCGCTTCGCTTCTACACCAAGGTCAAGAACGTGAACGTCAAACTCTGAGGTGAATTGGTGGCCGTTGAAGTCGAACAGCGCAATGACGTACGCGTCATCAAGATGGCCGGGCAAGCCTCCACTCAATCGTTTTCGATGGCGTTTTTGCCGACGATCGCCAGCGCCATCGATGACGGTCTGAACGACATCGGCACCAAGGCCATCGTGTTGACAGGTGACGGCCGCTTTTTCTCAGCGGGCGCCGACATCAACGCTTTCCAAGAAGCTATTGAACAGGACAACGCACCAGCGTTGATCCGCAACCTGACCGGTGTTCTTCATCCGTTGCTCCAACGCATTCGAACCTCCTCCACCATCGTGGTCGCTGCACTTAATGGTGTATCGGCCGGCGGTGGTCTCGGTCTCGCTCTTGCATGCGATGCTCGAATTGGCACGTCCGGTGCTCGTATGGCGGCGTCGTACGCAGGGATGGGTCTCTCGCCCGACGGGGGAACCACGTGGCTGTTGCCTCGTCTGGTGGGCGAGCAGCGCGCACGGCGATTTTTCATGAGCAACGAAATTTGGTCCGGAGAGCAGGCGCATGAATACGGGGCGATCGACGTTTTTGTGGACGAACCGTCGTTGATGGACACCGCCATCGGACTCGCCACGATGTGGGCGTCATGGGGACCTCACACCAAGGAGGCGACCAAGCATCTTCTCCACGTTCAAACCGACAACGACTTCTCAACCCACCTTGACCACGAGCGGACGCTGATTGAAGCCGCCGGTACAACCGAGGCGTTCCGTGAGGGCGTCGCTGCCTTTCTTGAGAAGCGTCGACCGTCCTTCGAGTGAATCAGTGAATCTGGAACTGCACCTGTTGCTGCGCCTTACCGCCGCCGAGTCGTGTCAGTCCGACGATCAATGCGATGAGGCCACCGCACATTGAACAGCATCCCGAGCCGAAGCCCACCGCTGAGAGCACGCCAGCGCCGATGGCGTCGTCAACAAACGGAGCTAGCATGGCGTCCAGGTCGACGGCGGACATGGAAACACCTGCATCGTTTGAAACCGTGAACACCTCACCCACCCCACAACGGTGCCCGCTGTCGTCCTCGCCGTCGACGAGGGTGTGGCAGATTCGAGCGACCACGATGGCGTCTTTGATGTCCCAGTAAGGTTCTCCTGCGTTGGAGTTCTTCTCAGTCGGTGACGTTGAACAAGAAAATCGTGCCGCTCGCTCGCTGGCGTCTTCACCGTCGGCGTCGATGATGGAGAAATTCACACCTTCGCACGCATCGATGATGCCGTTGTCGTTTTCATCCGCTTTGGGGTCGCCGGGTATCAGAAGGTACCACCCCTCCTCGCCCAAACCGTCAGCATCGTCGTAAGTTAGTTCAGCGTTTCCTTCGAACTCTATCGTGTAGGCCATGGTTTGGAGATCGTTGTACATGCCCTCAATGGAACCGGCGATCAGTGATCCGGCGATGAGTGCGATGACACCAATGGCAGCAAGAACTCCAGCAACAATCATGGCACCCTTCGGGCCTTTGACGTTGCCGGCGACCACCAATTGTTGCGGGGAGGCCCCGACTTGGTAGCCACCGGCCACCATTTCGGGGGTGATTTGGTCCATGGTCGTGGGTATCGAGGCAGCCACCATATCGGGCATGACTTGGTCCGTGGTCGTGGGCGTTGGATCGGAGACTTCGTCAGAGGTCGGCGTCTCTGTCGTCGGCTCTGGCTCGCTTTTTTCTTCTTTTTCAATAGCGCCCCAGGGTGTTGGGTTCACGTCGTCCATGATGAGGTGGAACAGGTGCAACTCAATAAATCAGTGGGAACAGGCAACGTTCACTCGAGGTCGGTTTCTTGGGCCTCTCCGCTGGACCAATCGTAAATTCCTCGACCGCTCTTTTTTCCCAATCGCCCTTCGGCCACAAGCCGCTCCAGCAGGGGGTGCGGAGCGTACGCGTCATCGTCAAACGACGCCTGCAAGTTGAGCAGGATGTCTCGTCGCACGTCGAGGCCGACCAAGTCGGTCAGCGCCAACGGTCCCATCGGGTGCTTGTAGCCAAGAACCATCGCCGTGTCGATGTCCTTGGCACTCGCAACGCCGTCGGCCAACATGCGTATGGCTTCGTTTCCGAGGACAACGCCAAGACGACTGGTCGCAAACCCGGGGACATCGTTGACTAAAATCGTGGTTTTGCCCATGGCGCTTCCAGCGGCTTCTGCCGTCTCGATGGTGGCCTGAGAGGTTTGATCGTGGCGAACCAATTCCAGTAATTTCATGATCGGAACTGGATTGAAAAAATGCATGCCGATGACACGGTCTGGTCGTGCGGTTGCTGAAGCGATTTCGGCAATCGAAATCGAGGACGTGTTTGTGCCCAGAATTGCGTGTTCAGGAGCCAATTCATCGAGTTGGGCGAAGATGTTGTGCTTGAGATCGGGAAGTTCTGGGACGGCCTCGATGACGAGGTCGGCGTCTCCGACCGCTTCTGCGAAGTCGGCGACCGCGTCGAGGTTATCGGACCAAGTTTTGCGTTGCTCCGGTGTGGTTTTCCCTCGCGCAATGCCTGTTTCCCAAAAGGCCTCGATTCGCTCCATCCCACGCTCGAGCCCTTCAGGAAAAGCATCGTACAGCTTGGTCGCCCAGCCGGCTTGGGCACAGACTTGAGCGATGCCAGCACCCATGGTTCCAGCACCGATCACCGCAACGCGTTCAATGGTCATGGCTCGTGGAGCACGCTCCCCTTCATGATGCTTGCTCGGCGGATGTCTGTTTGGATTGGGCAAGCAGCACCCCTCCCACGATCAGAGCGAACGCCACGGCCAGGGACGCCCCAGGGCGCTCACCCAACAGTTGCTGTCCACCGAGAATACCGAACGGAGGTACGAGGTAGACGTAGAACGCAGCGGGTCCAGCGCCAATGATTCGTATACCGTCTGCGAACCAGACATAGGCAACGACCGTGGAAAACAAGGCGAGAAACACGATTCCCATCCAGGCCTCGATGCTCGGAGCCGTCCACGATGCTCCCAACGCTTCGAAGCCCGCCCACGGTGTGAGAATCGCAAGCCCGACAACGGACGACCAGACGGTCAGGTGAAGTGGGCTCAACGGGCCTTCAGCGTCGTTGGGCGTCTGCGTCATCACCCGTTTCATGACGATGGAGGAGGCGGCCCACGCCAAGGCTGATCCGGCGATGAAGGTGTTTCCAATCCAGCGTTCCATCGCAGGGATGTCGGTGTTGGGTGAGGCCACGAACAGAACCGCCACACCGGCCAAGGCCAGTGCGAGACCGCCCAACAGGCGCCACGTCATTCGTTCACTCAGGAAAAACACGGCGAGGAAAGCGGTGAACAACGGGTTGAGCGTGATCATCAGCGACGCATCACCCGCAGCGGTGTAGCTCATGCCGTACATGAACAGCGCTTGGTACAGGAAGGTGGAGAAGAGGCCGATGCACGCCACTTGCTTCCATTGGGTTGGGGAGGGGAGGGTCCACTGGCGGGTCCATTTCAGGTAACCTAGGAACATGAGGACGACCATGACGTACCGAATCCATGCGGCACCGATGGGCGGGAGTTCGGTGGCGACCACTCGTCCAGCCGGCCACCCAAAACCCCAGATGGCGGCAACGATGATGAGTTTGATGTGAACGCTGGCGTTGTTCATTCAAACCGCTCCAAGCCCAACTGCAGCATCCGGGTACGGGGGAGTCCGATTTCCGGTAGTCCTGCGGCGGGGGCGTGGAGTTTGAGGCCTTCGATTCGATTGACGTACAACCCGTAACTTGCGATGTCGTCCGGTTTGTACGGTGTGTCAAGGCCCATTTTCTGGAGCGTCATGCACGCTTTTTCGGAGTAGATTGGGAACAGGTTGGTCGAGAAGTGCATCCATTCGGAAATGCGCTGAGCGTCCACTCCGTCGAGAGTCATCAGGTGCTCGAGCAAGGAGACATCGGGATAGGTTGTGGTTCGAAGAACCATTTCCACTTCGTTGACGATGTCTTCTGGCCATGCAAAGGGGGTCCGTTTCGACCACCTGTCAGCGATGCTGATGTGCTTGATGGGTTGCTCCGCTTGCACGGTGTAGAGGGATTCGATGTAGGACCGGTCCTCGTAGGCATCGGTGACCAGATCGGGCAACGCTTCAAAGAAGCGTTCGCACATCACGGCGTTAACACCGTAGAGAGCGACGGGGATCAAGAACAATCACCTCA
>MDTG01095219.1_pt1 | contig 34646 bp, 39 predicted proteins | sample 811421 | NCBI WGS metagenome assembly MDTG01 (sample SAMN05326645, study PRJNA326480) | marine metagenome | isolation source: seawater | place: Pacific Ocean: South East | collected 2011
ATTAGGTGTTCACTTTGAGAGATTTGATATGAGTGAATATATGGAAGCTCATACAATTTCAAGACTTATTGGTGCACCTGCTGGGTATGTTGGGTTTGAACAAGGTGGATTATTAACAGAGGCGATTAGAAAGCATCCACATACGGTATTACTACTTGATGAAATTGAAAAAGCACATCCTGATTTAATGTCTGTATTGCTTCAAGTTATGGATAATGCAGAATTAACTGATAATGCAGGGAATAAAGCAGATTTCCAAAATGTTATTCTTGTAATGACTTCAAATTTAGGTGCAACTGAAGCAAATGTTATGGGATTTGCAAAAGATGATAACCTAAATGAAAATAAAGCAATTGCAAAATTCTTTGCTCCTGAATTTAGAAATAGACTTGATAGTGTTGTTTCTTTTGAAAGTTTATCTCTTGATGTTGTAACAAAAGTTGTTGCTAAATTTATTTCTGATTTAGAAGAGCAATTAAGTGATAAAAATATCAAAATCAATATAAGCACTAAAGCTAAAAAAGAGCTTGCAAGTATCGGTTATGATAAAGCTATGGGAGCTAGACCTCTTAATAGAGTAATTTCTGATAAAATTAAAGATGTATTAACAGATGAAATTTTATTTGGAAAACTTAAAAAAGGTGGAGTTGTAAATATTGATTTTAAAGACGAATTTATTTTCAAATACGACGTTTAAAATCACGATTTATATACAATTGTAAATTAATATAAATAAACTTTAATTACTTTCTTAATGTAAAGGAAGTAAAATTCAAAATTATTTAAGAAAAGGATCAAAAGAAATGACAAAGATTTTAATAAGTTCTGCAGTTGCAGTTTTACTATTAACAGGGTGTGGTGAAGATAAAAAAGTTACAACAGAAGTAGCGAAAGTAGAAGAACCTGCTAAAACTGAAACAGTAAAAGCAATAGAATCTACAAAAGCTGTTGTAAAAGAAGCTAGTGCTGAAGTTAAAGAAACAGTTACAAAAGCGGCAAATGAATTAAAAACTACAGTAAGCGAAGCTACTACAAAAGTTGTAAATAATACTACTGCTGCAGTTACTGCTAAAGCTGTTGAAGTTAAAGATACAGCTAAAGAAGTAGTTGCAAACACAGTAGAAAAAACAAAAGAAGTTGTATCAAATGCTAGTGAAGCTGCTACAAATAAAGTTGTAAGTACAGTTGCAGCCGTAACTGCTACAAAAGAAACAACAACTGAAAAAGCAGAAGCTGTTAAAGCTGAAACAGTTGCAAAAGTTGCAGCAGCTGCACCTTCAATTAATGCAAAAGCATTATTTGGTGCATGTGCAGCATGTCATGGTCAAAATGGTGAAAAAGCAGCATTAGGTAAATCACAAATTATTAAAGGTTGGGATAAAGCTAAAGTTATCGCTGCTTTAAATGGTTATAAAGATGGTTCATATGGTGGAGTTATGAAAGGTGTTATGAAAGGTCAAGTTGTGACTAAATCAGACGCAGAGATTGATGCATTAGCTGGATTCATTTCTAACTTATAAAATAAAAAGAACAAGCATTATTTTTATTCCAGGATAAAGATTCATTTCTTTGTCCTTTAATTATAATTAGTTATAATATTATTTTTAAATAAGGTAATATTATGAATAAATTAACTATTTCTATTGATATGGGTGCAAAAAATAATGGAGTGTTTATTGTAAAAACACAGAATAAAAAAGTACTAGATAAAAAAGCTACTTGTATTATAGTGAATAAAGGTAGTATAAACTTTTCCAAAAAATCAAGACGAGAAAATCGTCATAAAGATAGAAACTACAAAAGAAGAAAACTATCAAAAAGACTTATTTCAGAACTTATTGACCTTTCAAAATATGATAATAAACAAACAGAACAAATTTTTGGACTTTTAAATAACCGTGGTTATACATTTATTTCTACATCAACAGAGTTTGAAAAGTTAAATGATATTACAAGTGAATTTATTAATATGTATTTTGAAGATTTAAAAGGATTAAGTTCAAGAGAAGATTTTGAAAACAAAATTAGTGAGTTTGAAGATTTAGAAAACTTAGAAGACTTTATTGAAAATATAAATGAAAAGGTTGATTTTGAATGTAAAAAGAAAAAAGCAGAATTTTATAAGAATTATCAAGATTCTTTTTCAAACTTTATCAAAAAAGATTTACAAAATATAAAAAAACTATTTTCTTCTATTTTAAATGAAATACAAATAGGTTCTAAACCTAGAAAGAAATACTTTGATGAAATAAAAGATGAAATTGAAAAGGATTTTGATTTTATAGAAAATTTTTCAAAAGTTGAATTTTTTAATATTATTTCAAATATCTCAAATCTACAACTTAGAGTTTTACGAAAATACTTTAATAATAAATATGATGATGTTTTAGATACTAAAAAACTTGATATAAAAATAAGAGCTTATTTTAAAGCTTTTCATTATAAAAGCGAAAAAGAAAGAACTCAAAGAGTAGAATTATTTGAAGTATTAAATAAAGAAAAAGATATTTTAAATTTCTTAAAAAATACAAATCCTATGCTTACTATTCCACCTTATGAAGATATGAATAATCGTAATACTTACAAGTGTAATTCTATGCTTATAAAACCTTCTCTTATTACAAAAGACTTAGAAAATACAATTGATTTACTTCTGAAAAGTGATTACTTCTCTACTCTTTTAATTAGTAATGATGGAGAGTTTAAAAAAGAAAGTTTAATCAAAATAAAACCAGCTACAAATAATACATATATTGATACAGATTTTACATACTCAAAGTATCTTCAAAGAATCCTAGATACTAAAATAGATGATGATAATAAAATATATCATCCAAGAGTAGTATTTAAAAACAAAAATCCAAAAGCAATAGAGTTATTCAAAAAACTATTTGGTACTAAAACTTATGATAATTTACTTGACATTGCAACAAGTTATTATGAAGAAGAAACAAAAATACACAATGGAATATATAAAGAAAATACTTCAATATTTGAAAAATGTAATACAAATACATCATATAAAAATAATGTAAAAGAGTTATTATTAAAACCATTATATTCACATAATTTTACACATGATGAAACAAAAGAATTTATTTCAGAAATTGAAAACTATGAAGAAAAAATAAATAGAACTACACTTTTAGGTTTTTTGAAATTTGTTGAAGAAGAGTATAAAAAGTACCAAAATAGTTTCTATCATATTATTACTCATAATTTTGAGTTAGAAAATATAAAAGATGTAAAAGATAAAGATATAAAGAAACTAATCTTAGGTCTAGATTCTTGTGTGGATTCTTTGAAAAATATTTTGAATAAACTAAATATAAAAACATATTTAAATGATATAAAAAAAGTAGAAAAAGAAAATCTTTCAAAAGTTCTAAATATTTTAAAGCAAACATATAACATACTTTTTTATGATTTAAGTGGATTTTCTAAAACTTGTAAATCTTGTACAAAAGAAAATGCTTTAAGAAGTGATGAAAACTTTTCTATAGGAAAACGACTTTTATCTGATGTAGCAAAACCAATAGATGGTATGCTTGATATGATGATAGATAGATTAGCTTATGAGATAACACAACAAATAAATAAAAAAGATATAGAAAACTGTGAAAGTTTAGAAATACTGCTAGAACAAAATAGATTTGAATTTGAAGAAAATTTAAATGAAATTAAAAGAGCAAATGATTCATCAATAAAAAGATATAAAAATGATACAAAAAATATTTGTCCATATTTAGATACTACTTTTGAAAAAGGGGAGTATGACCATATTTTACCTCAAAGTAAAGAAGTCTATAACTCTAAAGCAAATATGATTTATTGTTCTAGTAAAGGAAATAGAGAAAAATCAAATAAGATTTATAAACTAGAAGATTTAAATATAAAACACTTAAAAGAAATTTTTGGACTAGAAGAGTTAGAAAAGATTAAAGAGTTTATTTCTAAGTATATAAAAACTATTAATGAAAAAGATTTTAAAAACTTTGATAATCTAAAACTAAATCAACAAAAAGCTTTTAGATATGCACTATTTATGCCTACTAATTCAGAAGAATATAAAAAGGCTTTAAATTTAGTAAAAATAGATAAATTAAAAACTTTTTCAAATGGTACTCAAAAAAGATTAGCACGATTTATTTATGAAAAATTAGTAAATAAATACCCAAGAGAATTTAAAAATAAACAAATAAATATAGATAGTAAAACAGTTGATAGTATGCTTGTATCTGCAACTAGAAAATCATTATCTTCTTCTAATAAAGAGTTGGAAAAAGAAAAATACCAAGAAAGCCACTCTCATTGTATTGATGCAATGATTGTATTTTATTTAGCAAATTCAAAAATAGAAGGTAGAGCTGATAGAAAAAAAGATAACTTGACTACTTTAATTCCAAGGTATAATTTTGAAGATATTTATTTAAAAGAATCAGGTATAAACAATCTATCAAAAAATGTAACTTTTATAAACTCTCCAAAAAAAGAAGTTGGTTCATACAAACTTTTTGATGACACTATTTATGCAGAAAACTACAAACACATAACAAAAGAAAGTCTTAAAAAAGATGAGTTTGAGTGCTTGATATATCATAGTATACTTTTTAAAAATCAAAAGTCAAAAAAAGTTTTTATCAATAATATAGAAGAATTAAAAGATGAAAGTATTTATAAAATTGATGTACAAAAAGTATCAAATCTTATCTATACATTATTTAATCAAAGAGATAAATCTACACTTTTAAAGCTAAAATTTTTAGATAAACTTCAATACTTTACTTCAAGAAAAGAAATAGAAAGTATATTTTTTGATGAAAAAAGAACAAAATTAAGAAAGTTTAATGAAATTAAAAATATTCCATATTTTAGTGTTAATCTATATAAAGCAGTTTATAAAAAGCTAGAAAATAAAAGAGATTTATTTATTGTTGAAAATGATAAAAGTGTATTAAATAGTAAAGTTTTAAATGATTTATTAATAGAAATGTTTGAATCAAAACAAAAAGATGAAAATAAAGAAAAAAGAAAAAGAGCTAAGAAAAGACATAAATATACTCTACCAATATTAGGAAGCCCAAAATTTAAAATAAAAAGAGCTAATACTTGGCAAGTACTAGGAAATAACGATATTGCAACTAAAAACTATATTATAAATGGTGATATAAAACCTATAGCATTTTTTGGTAAAAATACTTATCCTGTAAAGGTAAAAGATTTATTAGATTGTTTATTAGTGAATGAAGATACTAAAAGTGTGTATCATGTACCTATAAATATATCTGAAATATCTAAGTATGTTTCAAAATTAGAATATTTAGTTACGGAAGCAAAAAGATGTACACTACTTGTAACTTTTAACAAAAATAGTTTTAAAGATATAAACTTTAATGAAATAAAAGTTTTCGATGGAACAAAAGATGAAATATTTAAACTTTTGATTAACAATTACATAGATAATAAAGATTTAAATATATCTAATTATATTGGTTCTATTAGAGATGGGTTAAAAGCTAAAGCTATGTTAATTGATAGTAATAGTACAACAATAACATTGCAATATAAAGCAGCTATAAATGTAAGTAAAAAGAATATCATTTTAGAAAATCTAAAATGAAACATATAATAGTAAACAATTTTGGTATGTTTTTAGGATTAAAATCCCAAAGACTCACCATCAAAAAAGACGGATGTATTGTAAATGAAATAGCACTAAATAGAATAAAAACTATTCAAGTTTTATCTCGTGGGATTTCTCTTTCAAGTGACTTGATAAATTCTTGTTCACAAAGAGGTATAAAAATATTTTTTAATACCTTTAATTCTTTTAGTGCTTTACATACACTGTATGAACACAAATCAGTAATGGTAAGAAATAATCAATTTTTATGTTGTGATGAAAAAAAAGGCTTAGAACTTGCTCGACAACTAATAATAGGAAAACTCAAAAATCAAAGAGCAACACTTTTATATAGTAGTAGAAGTATTACAGATGGAAGAAAACAAAAAGTAATAGAAAGCTTTGATAAATCTATCTATCAACAAAAAAATAAAAAAGATTTATCAAAAGAGTATATTTTAGGTATTGAAGGTGTTAGTGCTAGTTTTTTATTTTGAGTACTTAAAGGCTATGGAGTTACTTCCTTCAAGTTTTGTATATAGAACTAAAAGACATTCAGAAGAGATGACTAACATCGCATTAAATTACGGTTATGCAATACTCTTCAATTTTATATACAAGTCTTGTATAAATGCAGGACTAGAACCATATTATGGAGTACTTCATAGTGTTAGAAGTGCAAAACCATCTTTGATACTTGATATTATGGAAGAATACCGAAGCTTTGTAGTTGATAGAAATATTATAAAACTAAAATCAAAACTATCAAAAGCCAAAGATTTTGACAAAGTAAAAAAAGATGTTGCAAGTGCAATTTTAAATACCTTATCAAAAAAGTATAAATACAATCATAGAAAACTAACTTTAGAAAGTATAATACAAAGACAAATTTATAAAATATCAGGATATTTTTGTAGTGAAAATAAATACAAATCTTATATTTTTAGGTGGTAATGATGTATAGTCAAATATTGGTAAGTTATGATATAAGTGAAACAAAAAAACGAAATAAATTTTTTGATGAACTAAAAGACTTAGGGCTTAAATCTATTCAAAAATCTGTTTTTTGGGGATATGTTCTTCCTAGTGAAAAAAGAATAATAAAAGAATTATTTAAAAAGTACTGCGATATTCAAACTGACAAAGCTTTTATCGTAAATGCAACACTAGATAAAGATTTAAAAGATAGTTTTGGTTATGATGAAGATGATTTTCCTCATCCTGAAAATTTTTAGATAATATGATACCTATTAATCTAATCAGACAATATAAGTTTTGTCCTAGAATTGTATATTATAATTTACTCACAAATATTAAACCTTTTTATCCAAGACAAGTAAGCTTAGGTGTAGAATACCATGACTTACAAAATGAGCTATTAAATTCAAGAAAATTCAAAAAATTTCATATTGATTATAAAGAGATTATAAGTGATAAGTATTTTGAAGATGAAAAGTTAGGTATTTGTGGAAAAGTTGATTTAGCTTTTTTAACTTCTAATGAAATAATACCCGTAGAGTTTAAACATATAGAAAAGAAACCTAGTTATTCTCATATATTACAATTAGTAGGATATGGAATACTTTTAAGTAAAAAATATAATAAAGAATTTAATTGCGCTTTTATTGTTTATTCTAATAATATGAAATTTCATAAAATAGAAATAACAAATAAACATATAGAAGATTTTTATAAAGTAATAAAAAGCATACAAAAGATACTAAAAAATGATTTATTACCAAATAGTGATGCAAACGAAGCAAAGTGTATACAGTGTGAGTATTTAAATTTTTGTAATGATAGATTTTAACGTTAAAAGTTTTTGGGATGAGTATGATAAATCAGTGACTCATTTCATTTGTATTTATCCCACGGTACTTTTAAAACCTTTAATGATTTCAACCAGAGGTTGTATCTACTTATAATTTGTTAGAAGAAAAGTATATCATTTTTTCCACAAATATACAACTTTTGACAAGTTTTTTATAAATGGAAAAATTTATAATTTACAAACTCTATAAACCCCTTAAATAAGGGAATAAAATTTGCTCTAACAAATTATAACTAGACACAACTTAGTTTGAAACTAACTCGCGCTATAGTCTTTAGCATTTCCGTTGTCCTAACAAATTATAACTAGACACAACTTAGTTTGAAACAGTAATGCAAACGTGCAAGTAAGATTAAACGAAAACTAACAAATTATAACTAGACACAACTTAGTTTGAAACCCAATCTTGCTCGGTCTTATAAGGGCATAATTTACCTAACAAATTATAACTAGACACAACTTAGTTTGAAACACAGCAAAAGCGGTATAAAAGGAGTATGAGTATGCCCTAACAAATTATAACTAGACACAACTTAGTTTGAAACAGAATTGGTAGTTCTAAGATGGGAAAAGCTTTTTTTCTAACAAATTATAACTAGACACAACTTAGTTTGAAACTTGACCTATACTCGCATCTAAAATCTTTTCAATTCTAACAAATTATAACTAGACACAACTTAGTTTGAAACAAATTCATCTAAAGTTAAAGCCCGTACAGCTCCTTTCTAACAAATTATAACTAGACACAACTTAGTTTGAAACTTTGGGTTCTAATCTTCTATTTGTGCTGCTGCTAATAGCTAACAAATTATAACTAGACACAACTTAGTTTGAAACTAAAATAGCAGATATTGTAAAACAAGTAGCTTCTAGCTAACAAATTATAACTAGACACAACTTAGTTTGAAACTCCATATTTGTAATAATCCCCTCACCTTCCAATAACTAACAAATTATAACTAGACACAACTTAGTTTGAAACTGTGATACTAATTTGTCGTACTCTTTATTCTTTCTAACAAATTATAACTAGACACAACTTAGTTTGAAACGCATAGAATCGCATAAAGCCATTATTTTGGTAGAAACTAACAAATTATAACTAGACACAACTTAGTTTGAAACATAGCAATACAAACACTTAGTACAAGTGCAATATCTAACAAATTATAACTAGACACAACTTAGTTTGAAACTTTGAGTTACGGTACTTGAACTAGCAGTTTTTTTACTAACAAATTATAACTAGACACAACTTAGTTTGAAACACAAGCTCAGATTTAGAAAGGTTAAAAAATGAGTACTAACAAATTATAACTAGACACAACTTAGTTTGAAACTCTAAAGTCGCTTGCAATGCTGCGTGACCAATAAAACTAACAAATTATAACTAGACACAACTTAGTTTGAAACTAGCCCAATTCTTTTGCTTCATCATCACATGCAGTCTAACAAATTATAACTAGACACAACTTAGTTTGAAACTTAGGTTTTATATCTCTATCTTTATTCTCAAGTCTTTCTAACAAATTATAACTAGACACAACTTAGTTTGAAACATTAAAAGGGAAGTTTTGTTCCTATAAAGAAATAGCTAACAAATTATAACTAGACACAACTTAGTTTGAAACTACAATGATAGAAGTAATACAATTGAAGTTACTTCTAACAAATTATAACTAGACACAACTTAGTTTGAAACTTGATGGGTATAGAAAATTATGAGGAGTACTACAGCGACTAACAAATTATAACTAGACACAACTTAGTTTGAAACTCAACATGCTCTATAAACCTATCCGTACCACTTGCACTAACAAATTATAACTAGACACAACTTAGTTTGAAACAAACATATGATGTATTTAAATACTAAAGGCTTATATTTTTTAGTATATAACCTTTATAGTAAAAGCTACCTACAATTCATTATATTATAAACTTTTAGATATAATCTTTAAAAAATAAGGCTTATATTTGGATGTCTATCCTTTAGATAAAAACTCATATATTTTTCCAAATCCAATTTATGCAGAAGATAAAGGCTTACTAGCTTATGGTGGGGATTTAAATCCATCTAGAATTATGACTGCATATTTAAATGGTATTTTTCCTTGGTATAACGAATCTGACCCAATTTTATGGTGGAGTCCCAATCCTAGATGTGTATTAAATTTTGAAGATTTTAAAATATCTAAAAGTCTTCAAAAAGTTATAGATAAAAATATATTTGAAATAAGATTTGATACTAATTTTACTCAAGTTATGAAAGAATGTAAAAATATTAATAGAGAAAATCAAAAGGGAACTTGGATACAAGACGAGTTAATTGAAGCTTACACTAAAATACATCAAATGGGATTTGCTCACTCTTTTGAAGCTTATTATAATGGTGAGTTAGTTGGTGGTGGGTATGGAATAAATGTAGGAAATATTTTTTGTGGTGAGTCAATGTTTGCTAAAAAAACTGATGCTTCAAAAGTTGCTCTTTATTTTTTGATTCAAAGATTAAAAGAAAAAGGTTTTTCTTTTATAGATTGTCAAATACCAACTCCTCATTTATTATCATTGGGTGCAAGAACAATGGATAGAAAAGAGTTTTTATTGGAAGTGAAAAAATCAGCTGAGAACTTAAAAGAGTTCTAAATTTAAAAGGAAAAATATGGCAGGAAATAATGAAAACAATCCCTTACATGGAATAAAACTAGAAATGATTCTAAATGAATTAGTAGATGAGTTTGGATGGGAAGAGTTAGATAAAAGAATAAAAATAAACTGTTTTTATAATAATCCATCAATAAAATCTTCTTTGAAGTTTTTAAGAAGAACTCCATGGGCTAGGACTAAAGTTGAAAATTTATATATAAAAACTTTTAAAAAATCTTAATATATTAAAACTAATGAAAATTATACTAAGATATGTTTCCAAAAATTTATAGGATATTTAATATGATAAAAAAAATAGATACAAATAGTGAAGAGTTCCAAACAGAATTTGAATTAACAAAGCAATTTACAGATAAAGTTGTTAAAAACTTTAACTTTGCATATAATCCAAATGATGAGGTAAATGAATCAATTCAAATGGGACTTGCTAGAAATAAAATGATATATGGGAAAAGGTACTGTCCATGTTTTATGGTTATTGGTGAGACAAAAGAGGAACAAAAAGCAGCTGATAATAGATTATGTCCATGTAAACCTGCTTTAGAAAAAGAGATACCTCAAACAGGTAACTGTCACTGTGGAATTTTCTGTACACAAGAGTTTGCTTCTCAAGCTGCTAAAGAAGAAGATTTACATGATGCAATTGCAACTCATTCAAGAGGTCTTACAAAAGAAGAGTGTGAAGATTTACTTTTAAAACAAGAAGTGAATTCTCAAGAATTAGAGTCTTTACTTGAAGCTAGAGATTTAGGCTTTGTTAAATTCAATCTTATTGATACAAGAGAGTGGATGGAATGGGTAGGAACTCGGATTAAAGGTACAGATTACTTAATTCCTACTACATCATTTTATCAAGCACTTGAAAGAGTTGATGATCAAAAAGATACTCCTGTAATCGTTTATTGTTTAAGTGGAAGTAGATCTGCATATTGTCAAAGAATCATGTTAGATTTAGGTTATAAATCAGTTGCTAACTTAGACTATGGAATTTCTACTTATCAAGGTGAAAGAGAAAGTGGAGAAGAGTAAACTCTTCTAGTTAAGCTTGAAAGGGATGTATCTTTTTAGGATTCATCCTTCTTATCATAATAAGACACATTATCTTTGTAGTCTTCCGTATAAGTTTTTAATAAATGCATAATTGATATGAAGAATGTCACCATTGCAGGGCCTATAATCATTCCCCAAAAACCAAATGTTGAAAGTCCAGCTACAATTGAGAAAAATATTAGTATTTCATGCACTTTTGTAGGTGTTTTTACAACTTTTTGATTTATATATTTTATAATAACAGGTTTAGCAAAAGTATCAGCAAATACAGAAATCATAAGTATTGAATAAGCAGCAATTACAATTGCATTTGTAATTGAACCTGTAATTGCTTCATAAATTACTAAAGGAAGCCACATAATAACTCCTCCAATTACTGGAATTAATGAAGCAAAGCCATACATTACTCCTAATAGTAAGCCGTCATATCTATAAAAAGTTAAAAAGAATCCAAATAAAAATCCTTCAAATATAGCTGTAATTAATACAGAATATAAAACAACTGTCATTACATTTGAAGATTCATAAAAAAGTGTAATTGAGTCATCTTTTTTGATTGGTAATAGCTCTTTTACAAAAGTAGATATTGTTGTAGAATATAGTGTAAAAAAGAAATAAAAGATTAGAATTAGAACCATATCCATCATAAAACCAGCAGAATTTTTACCAATAGAGCCACCGATTGTTAGTGTCTTTTGTGCAATTTGTCCTACATCTATTTTTGTTAGTATTAAACTTAATTGTTCTTTTATAAATAAGAAATCATCAGAAAGATTTTGTACCCAAAATTTGAGATTTGAAAATTCTTTGATTAATGCTTGTTGGTCAAGATGATTAAAATAATTTGCGAATGCAAAAATACAGTACATTACAGGAATAAAGAATATTCCTGCAAGTGTAAGAGTCATAATAACTGTTGAAGTAATTCTACTTTTTAATCTATTTTCTAAATATAATGTTAAAGAATTAGTTGCAACTGCTAAAAGTAGAGCAACAAATAGTGCTTTTAAAAATGGACTAAATAATTCCACCATAAAAAACATTGTAACAGCTGCTATAAAAATCAAAAAGTAAACTGGTTTCAAAATAAACTACCTTCATCTTCTAGCTTGTCACTATTAGGATATGAAAGTCTAAACATCTCATATGTTTTTATACTTGCAACTCTTCCTCGTGCTGTTCTTTCTATAAAACCATTTGCAAGTAAATATGGTTCAATTGCATCTTCAATTGTTCCCTCATCTTCACTTAGTGCTGCGGCCATTGTTGAAAGACCCATAGGTTTTCCTCTATTTGAAACTAAAAGTTCAAGAAGGTTTATATCCATCTCATCAAAACCACTTTCATTAACTCCAAGTTCATCTAAGGCAAACTTACATCTAGATAAATTTATACTCTCTTCATTTTCTACTTCAGCAAAATCTCTTACACGCCTTAGAAGTCTTAATGCAACCCTTGGAGTTCCTCTACTTCTTCTTGAAATTTCATCTGCTGCATTGTTTTCACAATATTTATTTAATTTTTCAGATGCTATTTGAATAATCTTTGCTAATTCTTGATGATTATAAAATTGCATTCTAAAATGCATCCCAAATCTCTCACGTAAAGGATTTGAAAGCATTCCAGCTCTTGTTGTTGCACCAATTAGAGTAAATCTTGGAAGATCAATTTTAACAGTTTGAGCAGCAGGTCCAGAACCAATAATAATATCTAATCTATAGTCTTCCATTGCAGGATAAAGTATCTCTTCAACCGCAGGTGAAAGTCTATGTATTTCATCAATAAATAAAATATCGCCTTCTTCAAGGTTTGTTAAAATTGCAGCTAAATCTCCAGATTTTTCAATCATAGGACCAGCAGTAATCTTAATATTTGTATTCATTTCATTAGAAATTAAATATGAAATAGTTGTTTTTCCAAGTCCTGGAGGTCCATAAAATAGTATATGGTCTAGGGCTTCATTTCTTTTTTTACTAGCCTCAATAAAAACTTTTAGATTTCTTTTTATTTTTTCTTGACCAATATAATCATCCCAAGAAGAGGGCCTTAAACTTACTTCATTATTATCTTCTTCAAAAGATACTGATTCAACTTCTACAATTCTTTCCATCTTTTAATATTCTTCATCTTTTGAAGGAAATGATGAGTCTTGAACATCACTTCTGTATTGATTTACCGACTCTTTTACAAGTTCTGCACCATTTAAATAGTGTCTTACAAATTTGGGTTTAAACTCTTCAAAGAAACCTAACATATCTGACCAAACTAATACTTGTCCATCTGTTACATTTCCTGCACCAATTCCAATTATTGGTATATTTACAGCTTGTGTGATTTTTAAAGCAGTATCACTCATTACTCCTTCAACTACAATAGCAAATGCACCTGCTTTTTCTACAGCAATTGCATCTTGGATTAACTGTTCTGTATCTTCTTCTGTTTTCCCTCTAACTTTATATCCACCTTCACTTCTTACATATTGTGGCATAAGACCAATATGACCCATAACTGCAATTGAATTTGAAGTTAAATGTTTTATAATATCTGCTTTATCTGCTCCACCTTCAATTTTAACAGCAGCTGCTAGCGTTTCTTGATAAACTTTTACTGCGTTTTGTAAAGCTTGGTTTTCATTTATATATGTACCAAATGGCATATCTAGAACTACAAAGGCTTTTGGAGCACCTTTACATACTGCATTTGTATGATAAATCATTTGATCAAGTGTTGCTGAAAGAGTATCTGGCATTCCAGCAAAGCTCATATTTAGACTATCACCTACTAAAATCATATCTGCAATTTCATCAAAAAGCTTTGCAAAAAGTGCGTCATATGCCGTTATCATAGTAAGTTTTTTATTGTTTTTAGAATTTTTTATTTTTGAAATATTCATTTTTTCGAAATTGTTTTTTATAATACTCATTTTATATCTTTCCCATAATTTAACTTAATAGATATTTTATCACAAAAATCTTTTTTATAAATAAATAAGCGCAATAAGAACTTTTATAAAGTCAGATTAAACATGAGTTTAGATAGTATATAATCTATTAATTAATTAGGATATATTTTAATGAGTGAGAATATTGATAAAAAACTTGTAGGCTATATAACAGCTTGCTATCCAGATAATAATTTTACAGTTGATTTAAGTTTAAGTATGAAAGAAGCAGGAGTTGATAGTTTAGAACTAGGAATTCCATTTTCAGATCCAGTTGCAGATGGTCCTGTAATTGAAAAAGCTAATTTAATTGCTTTAAATAAGGGTTTTAAATTAAAAGACCTTTTTGAAGTTTCTTCAAAAATAGCACCTCAAATGGATACTTTATGGATGGGATATATGAATCCATTTTATAGATATGGTTTTGAAAACTTTTTACAAAAAGCGGAAGAATACGGAATAAGTGGAACTATTATTCCTGACCTTCCTTTTGAAATGGCAGATAATGTTTTACCTTTATATGAAAAATATAATAAAGCAAATATCTCTTTTGTTGCACCAACTGATAGTGATGAAAGAATAAAAGAGATTATTACTAATAGTAAAAAATTCATTTATATGGTTGCATATGCAGGAATTACAGGTAGTGGCCAAAGTGAAGACTTATCTAAAATTATTGAAAATGTAAGAAAATATACTAAAACTCCTTTATATATTGGTTTTGGTGTTGACGAAAATACATGTAAAGAGAAATCACAAGGTGTTGATGGCGTAATTGTTGGAAGTGCTTTTGTTAAACATATCATTGATGATTCATTATCTAATAATGAAAAAATCACAAAAATTACTGCATTAGCAAAAGAAATAAAAGAAAAAATAAACGAATAATTATGCATATTTTAAACAAAGATATTGAGTTTTTAGAAGAGCAAAGAGATTGCTCATATTTTGAAGATAAAATATCTGATATTAGATACAAATACATGTTTTCATGTCCACCTAGTTCTTATCAAGAGATGCTAGAGCGAGGTTGGAGACGTTTTGGAAAAATGCATTTTGTTCCAGAGTGTAGAGCTTGTACAAAGTGTGTTTCAATGAGAATTGATGTTGCAAATTATAAGTTTTCAAAATCTGAAAATAGAGTTATAAAGAAAAATAGGGATACAAAACTTTATATTAGACCTCCATCAATGACTATGGAACATTTAGAGTTATATGATAAATATCATGAATTTATGAATAAAAAGAAAGATTGGCCTTATTCTCCAATTGAAGCTAATGAATATTCAAAATCTTATGTTGATGCAAAAGAAGATTATGCAAAAGAATTTTTATATATGAGAGATAATGAGTTAATTGGTGTTGCATTAGTTGATATTTTACCAGATGCAATGTCTTCTATTTATTGTTATTATGACCATGATTATGCGGATTTATCTATAGGAAAATTTTCAATTTTAGCGCAGATTAAAATAGCAAAAGAGATGAATATTCCTTATATATATTTAGGGTATTGGATAAGAGATCATTTTTCAATGGGTTATAAAGAAGCATATACACCTTTTGAAGTTTTAGTAAATAGACCAAGTTTAGATGAAGAAACAGTGTGGAAAAAATATGAATTATAATATTGTAGTAATTGTAAGTATTGTTATTTGTGCTATACTTTCTTTTTTATTAAGTTATTATGGAGCATTGCTAATTTTAGATGAAAATAGTGGCCTTTTTAAGGTTGCACAATTAGTATTAGCAATAGTGTCAATGACAACATTTTATGCTCCTATTAAACATATATTATTAAAATATATGAATATAGATGAAAGTGAGACAATAGATGATTAAATATTTATTCCCCTTTTTATTATTTTTAACAGTTTCAAGTGCTGAAAATATAAATACAGATAATAATGATTCTGAAGATAGATATTCCATAGAAAATATTGATGAATCAATAATTCAACCTTCTGTTGATTGTCTAATTTTAGAAGATGAAAATTCTATTATTTGTAAATTTGAAACTAATAGAACTCTAAAAGATAAAGAAATTATTGTTCAATGGATTGATCCTCAAGGTGATGTTTCAAGAAGTAGAAGTATGATAGTACCAGCAGGCCATGCCTCAATTTATGATTATAGATATATTAATGGTAGACTTTTAGGTTCTTGGAGTTTTAAAGTTATAGAAAATGAAAAAGAATACATAACGAATTTTGAATTAAAATAATTAATTGTATAAGAAAAATCTTATACAATTAGTCTTGTTACATTATATGCAATAAATGAAAAAATCCATGCAGTTGCAGTTGTAAATACAAATAAATAAGCTAAATATTTCCACCCTCCAGCTTCTCTAGCAAATACCATTGATGCAGCTAAACAAGGTAAATATATCATTACAAATACTATAAATGACACAGCTGATGCAAAAGGTATATTATTTTGAATCTTTTCTAATAATCCCTTAGAGTTTTCATCACTATCTTCACCTAATCCATATAAAATACCTAAAGTTGATACTACAATTTCTTTTGCTGCTAATCCTGTTTCAAGCGCTATAGACATCTTCCAATCAAAACCTAATGGCTCAAATAGTGGCTCTGAGAACTTTCCTATTTTCCCAAGATATGAATTCTCTAAATTGTATAAAGAAAGTTTCCCTGCAAGATAACTTTGTTCTTCTTCACTTACTGCTTGTTCAATTTTAATTGAATACTCTTCTTCAATTAATGGATATTTTGGATAGTTTGATGCAAACCATATTAAAAGAGATGCTGCTAAAATATAAGTTCCGGCTTTCTTTAAATACATATATGCTTGATTTGAAACTGTATGTCTTATTAGTTTAAAAGACGGCATTCTATACTTTGGCATTTCCATTACAAAAGGTTCATCTTCACTTTTAAATACTACAATTTTTAATACTTTAGCAGCAACTAAACCTAATAAAGCTCCTGAAATATATATTAAAAATATAATATTTCCTGCATTTTCAGGAGAGAAAAATGCTCCCGTGAATAAAACATAAATAGGTAACCTAGCACCACAAGACATAAAACCAATGATAAATAGTGTAAGTAATCTATCTTTTTCATTTTTAAGAGTTCTTGCCGCCATATAAGCTGGTACAGAACATCCAAAACCTGTAACTAAAGGAATAAATGATTTTCCATGTAATCCAAACTTATGAAAAAATCCATCTAAAAGAAAAGCAACTCTACTCATGTAACCAGTTGTTTCAAGTAGTGCAATTCCAAAAAATAATATTACAATATTAGGAAGGAATAAAACAACAGCTCCAACCCCTGCAATTGCTCCATCAGCAATAATTGAAGAAATTTCATTGTCTCCTAAAATTTCTTTTGTTGAATCAATTAAGCTTGCAAAAAATGCATCAATCATATCCATTGGAATATTTCCAAGAACAAAAGTCAATTGGAATAATCCCCACATTAAGAAAAGGAAAATTGGAATACCAAATATTTTATGAATTAAAAGGCCATCAATTTTTTCTGTAAGAGTTTTCTTTGTAGAAATCTTTTGTTTTACAGTTTCAGTAGCAGCACCCTTTGCAAAAGCAAATTTCTCATCATTGAAAATATCTTCAATATTTCTTGTACTATAATGAATATTTAAATGTTCAAATGCTTGATTTAAAATAGGCTGTAATTGAACCCAAATTGGCTCATCATGAAATACTTTATATGTTTGCTTATCTTCTTTTAAAAGTTTTAAAGCTAACTCTCTATATGTACAATGAGTTTTAAACCCTGTTTCTTTTAGCAAACTAGAAATATTTTCAATCTCTTCTTCAATTACATCTGAAAAAATAAGTTTTGTAGGAAGTTTTTTGTCTTCAAATTTTCTAACTATTGCTTCGATAACTTCTGTTATACCAATATTTTTTGCAGCACTTGTCTTTAAACAAGGTTTACCAAGAATTTTACTTAACTGTTTTTCATCAATTTTAATATCTTCTTTTTCGGCTTCATCAATCATATTTAATGCAATAATCATTTTTTTATCTAATGCTAATAATTCTGAAGTTAAAAATAAGTTTCTTTCTAAGTTTGTTGAGTCTAAAACATTTAGAATAATATCATAGGGAGAATTATCTAAGAACTCTTTAGTAACTCTTTCTTCAAGTGTATATTCATTTAAAGAATAAGCTCCTGGTAAATCAGTAATTTCAATCTTATAATCTTTATAAGTTAAAAAAACCTCTTCTTTTGCTACCGTAACTCCTGAGAAGTTACCAACTTTTAATCTCGCATTTGAGATTGAGTTAATAAGCATTGATTTCCCAACATTTGGTTGACCAACTAATGCTACTTTTATGATTTTATTACTCATTTATTATCTCTACTTCTATTTTTGCAGCTTCTGAAAATCTTATAGCCACTTTTGTATTTTTGATTTGTATCTCCATTGTGCTTCTTGCAAGTGTTATTTCTTCAACACTTATACTTGAATCTTTAACTATTCCAAATGAATAAAATCTATTTTTTAATTCATTATCACAATTTACAACTTTTATAACTGCTTTATCTCCGATATTTAATTTATCTAGAGTCATTTTCTACCTTTTTAAAACTAATAATGATTATTATAACCTATCGTCACTTATCATATCTTGATAAGCATCAATAAATCTTATAAAGATTCATAATTATTGATAATAATAATTACTTATATTTCCTATTGTATTTTTAAAAGACTTTAGATATACTACTTTAAATTAGATAATTATAAGAGGCATATTTAAATGATTAATAGTGAAGAAGTGATTGACGAGTTAAAAAAGATTGTAAAACAAAAAGGTCTTAAGTATACAGAACAACGAGAAATTGTTTTAAGCATTTTAATTCATGCTAAAGATCACTTAAGTGCTGAAGAAGTATACAATGAAGTAAAACTTGAACATCCAGAGTCAAATATTGGAATTGCTACAGTATATAGAGCACTTAGTTTTCTAGAAGAAGTAGATTTAATAACATCAATTACTTTTGGTAATGATGGAAAAAAATATGAAAGTAACACAAAATCACATCATGATCATTTAATTTGTACTGAATGTGGAAAAATAGTAGAGTTTTTAGATGATGAAATTGAAAAAAGACAAGAAAGAATTGCAAAGAAAAATAAGTTTAAAATTACAAATCATTCTATGCAATTATATGGAATTTGTGAAGACTGCCAATAATATATTAAGAGTTACCTCTTAATATACTTTTATAAAATTTCATCTTTTATATTTTCAGTCCAAGCTTTAATTCTTTCATCTGTTAAATCATCTTGATTATCTTCATCAATTACTAATCCAACAAACTTTCCATCAATTTGTGCTTTTGAATCATCAAATTCATAACCTTCACTAGATGTAAACCCAATAATTTTAGCACCACTTGTACTTACATGTTCATAGATAATCCCTAATGCACTACAGAAATCATCTGGATAACCATCTTGATCACCTAATCCAAATAATGCTACTGTTTTATCAACTAAATTTATTGTTTTAAATGTATCCCAAGCTTCATCCCAATCTTCATTTAACTCGCCGTCACCCCAAGTTGAACCACCTAAAATTACTTTTTCATAATCATTTATTTTTTCAATACCTGTTTGGCTTAAATCAAATACCTCAATATCCCCTAACTCATTTGCAATTTTACTTGCTATTTCTTCTGAATTTCCTGTACTACTTGCGTAAAATAATGCTGTTGCCATTTTTAACTCCTTATATATTTTTTCTAATTATTGACCTTAATGAATAAGGTATCGCTTTTATCTGATATGTTTTGTATTTTAATTCATCAACATAAACTGGTATATGTCTTGTAAAATCATTGTCTTTTGGATATACCAAATATACTTGATTAAACTCGCCTTTATTTATAACTTTTATTGCATGATTTACTTCATTTTTAATATTTGGATTTTTTCTTTGAATATTTTTCCATGAAGTATATATCTTTAAAGCACAAACATCTTTTTGTTTTATTGATATAGAATCACCTAAATCTTTTACTTCTTTATCTTTATGTAGGTTTCTTAATTTTTCAAGAACAAATTCATGAAATAATAGATTTTTATCTATTAATAATTGCATTTTATTGTTAATAAAACAATGTGATATTAATTTTGCAGCTGGTAATAAATTTCTACTATTTACAATGATTTGCTTCTTTTTACTTGAAGATGTATAATTATTTATAATTTTTGTTGAATTTACACAAAGATTAAATTTCGTAACTTTAGGTTTTACTTTTATATTACATTCTGGAAGTAGGGCTTTTATTTTTGATTCAAAGGCTATTTTTAAAGGTAATTTTACTAAATTCTTTTGCTCATATTTTGTAAAATTACAAACTGAATTTAGAACAAAATTACTAAGATGTAAAAATAACTGTCTTAATTTAAATACTGAATCAAAAGTATCAAAGTCTTTTGTTAATAGCTCTTTATTTCCATCAAACCCTACAAAATCATTAAAATTCATTTTTATTTTCCTTTACAATTTGCATAACATTCACTACAGTCTTTTATGCCCATTATTTTTATATACTCTTCGTATACACAAGATACTGACCTTTTTGCACATACAAATGGAATATTTCTTTTTTTTGCTTCACTTTTATATTTAAGCATTGTATTATGATTTAAAAAAGATGTAAGCATCAAAATACAGTCTGTGTCTAGAGGAACTTTTTTCTTAGGGGCTGAAGATTTTTTTCTAGCATCCCAATGATTAATTGTTTTTGCACCAAGACTTTCTAACATAGTAGAGATGTGTGAAATTTTATCCCCACCTATAATTAAGATACTCATACTAACTCCTATTTTAACAAGTACAACCCGTAGGTTTTACTAAGTTTTTTTTATTTGATACATTTAATTCATACATTTAATATTCCTTATATTGATAATCATTATTGTAATAGTATCAGCAGAAAACTTAATTCTTAATTAATATTGATAATAAATATCATTAATGATAAAAGCTAAAGTAATTGTTAGTTTAAAATAAAAGTGTTAAAAAGTGTTTGAGAAATTTTAGAAAAGAGAATAGGTTAAATAAACCTATTTCTTTTTTGTACCTTGAGGAGAGTATTTAAAAAATACATATAAAACTGCAAGCATTACTACTACAGTTAATACTGACATAAAACTAAGCTCAACTTCAGAACCTGTTCCATCAAGTGTTCTTTGGTAATCTTTAGGCATAAATAAAAATAGAGTTGATAAAAGCATAAAAGAAGCAGTTGTTACTGCTATTAAATGTGCTATTACTCTATGTAATTTTGTAATATAGAAATCTTTTACCATTTTCCAAGTTATAAACCCTGCTAGTAGTACTATTACAAGTACAGTCATTTCTTCATATTGTGCTTCCAATATTATTATCCTTATTATAAAGTGTTCTATTTTATGTATTATGTACTTAAAGAATACTTATGTTTATTTATTAAAATCTTCTATAAAATCTTTTAAAATAAGAGCATGGTCAAAAACAAGCTTTTCAAAAGGTATATCTTCAAGTTTATAAATATATACATCTTTTGCATCATCTGCTGCTTTTGGAATTCCCTTGGCATTGCATACAAAAACACAAGATACACAATGAAACCTCTTATCTCGTAATGGATTTGAGTAAACACCTAAAAGTTTTTCAATTTTAACATCAAGTGTAACTTCTTCTTTCATTTCACGAACTACAGCATCTTCAACACTTTCACCTATATCTACAAAACCTCCTGGTATTGCAATACCTTTAGGTTCATTTAGTCTCTGAATCAATACAATACCTTGAAAAATATTTTTTTCATCATACAGTTTTATTATTCCATCTGATGCTAGATGGGGAGTTTTAAGTTCAAAATTTGCGATAACTTATCCTTTATTTAAAAAAGTATTTTATCATAATATAAATAATAAAACTACAATTAAATACAAGATAATTAAATATATTTAAATTAATTAAATATAAAATAAGATAAACAATTGTAATATATTGTAATAAAACATATTAAAAGGTATTTAAATGCAAATAATTATATATAATCAAAAAGGTGGTGTAGGTAAATCAATGATTGCAACACAATTAGCACTTAATTTTGATGCAACTATTGTTGAACTTGATCCCTATGGAATGCTAAGTGATACTTTAGGTGATGATGTAGTCTATAAAGTTGGATTAAATGAGAATGTACCAAGTATAAAAGAGGGTGATGTTATTTTTGATTTTGGGGGTTTTGATGATTTAAGACTTGATGATATATCTAAAAATGCAGATTTAATTATTATTCCTTTTAATCCAACAATAAATTCACTTGGAACTACTCTTAAAAGCTATAAAAGAGTTAAAGAACAAAATGTTCCAATATTATTTGTCGTAAATGCTGTTCTAAATGAAAAAGATGTAGATGAATCAATAAACTTTATAAAAGAGAATACAAAAGATGAAATTGAGTATTTTGTTATTCCACATACAAGAGCACTTCAGACAGTTGAAAATGAAGGTGTTAGTATTATAGAGTTTGCAAACACAAGTGGCTTAAGAAAACATACTTATCGAAAAATCAGTGCTACAATGAAAGAATTAGTTAAAACCGTAGAAGAATATTTATAGATAATCATAAAAAGGTATATTATGGCAAGAGCAAAATTTGAAAACTTGAAGAATATAGAAGCTAAAGAAACTTTTACACATAAAGATTTACAACAAAAGAAAGCTGGACGTCCAAGTGGAAGTAAAGTTAAAAAAGAGCAATCAAATGCATCTTTAACAATAGCGCTAACACCAAGTCAAAAAGAAGAACTCGAAGAGTATGCAAAAAAAGAGTATAGATCAGTAGGAAGTGTTGTAAAAATGCTTTTAATAAAAAATGATATCATTAGTGTAAATGAATAAGGATTAGAATTATGGAAGAGATGAATATACAGTGCCCATATTGTTTACAAGCAATAACAGTTTTAGTAGATACTGGAGTTTATGAATACACAACTTTAATAGATGATTGTGAGGTTTGTTGTCGACCAATTGAGATATCTTATAGTGTTGAAAATGGCGAAGTTTCTAGTCTTTCATATAATAGTATAGAAGGTAATGAATTTTAGAATATTTATTAATTAACAAAAAATACCTATGAAAAATATCTCAATAGAGTAAAGTACATAAAATATTTACAAAAGAGGTATAAGAATTTGAAAAGAGCAGTTGTTTTAATGAATATGGGTGGACCTAATAACGTAGATGAAGTAAAAGTTTTTTTAAGAAATATGTTTAATGACAAATACATTATCGGAGCTCCTCAGCCAATTAGGGCAATGATTGGTGAATTAATTATCTTTAAAAGATTAAAAGAATCACAAGAAAATTACAATAAACTAGGTGGTATGTCACCAATTGTTGGGCATACAAAAAGACTAGTAAGAAGACTTAATAGAGAATTAGATGCAGATGTCTTTCATGAAATGAGATATACACCTCCTTTTGCAAATGAAGTTATGCAAAAACTTGTAAATTATGATGAAATATATGCAATTCCAATGTATCCTCACTATTCAAGTACAACAACAAAATCTTCAATAGAAGACTTTATGAAAATAGCAAAGAAATACAATTTAGATAAAAAAGTAAAAACTATCGATAGTTACTATGATAATAAAAATTATAACAAAGCAATTGTAGAAAGAATAAAAGAGACAATAAAAGAAGGTGAGAATACAGAGGATTTCGAACTTATTTTTTCAGCTCATGGATTAACACAAAGAATTGTTGATAAAGGTGATTTATACCAAAAACATATTTTAGCAAATGTAGAATGTGCTAAAAAAGAGTTAGCAGAACAAGGTATAAAGTTTAAAAATATTCATGTCGCATATCAATCTAGACTTGGACCAATGGAGTGGTTAAGACCATATTTAGAAGATAAATTAGCAGAAATTGAATCTAAAGTAATTCTTTATCCCTTATCTTTTACAGTTGATAACTCTGAAACTGAATATGAGTTAGATATGGAGTACTTAGAAGTAGCAGAAGAACTAGGACTTGAAGATTATAGAGTTGCAAAAACTCCAAATCATCATCCATATTTTATGGAAGCAATAAAAGAAATATATGAAGAAATGAAGTAAAATACAAGAGAGAGGAATTATATTATTAAATATCAAAATATATGTTTTTAAAGATATATAAAAGTTATTTTTAGAAATATTAGAGTATAATTATAAGTTAGTAAAATAATAACTTATAAAATCTATCTTATAATTTGTGTATATTCTTAATAATTAATTAGTAGGAAAACTATGAAAAATAATAATAAATTAAAATTTTCTCTTATCTTTATATATATCATTTTTATATTTGGATTATTTTACTTTACTGAAAAGTATAAGAATAATAGAGTTTCAGCTGTACTAGATAAACATCTATCAAGTTTGGAAATTCACTATCAAATATTTTTAAAAAACAATTCAAATTTAGCTGATCTAATATACGATGAGATATTATTAAGAAAAGATGTTATCTCTTTGTTAAAAGAAGCAAGTTTGAAACAAGAAAATAAAGAAGAACTTGCTCTTTTAAGAGAAAAACTCTTTACCGTCTTATCTCCTTCTTTTGAAAACTACAGAAAACAAAATCTTTTACAGTTTCAATTTGTTTTTGAAAATAATATCTCTTTTCTTCGAATGCATAAAGTATCAAAATTTGGAGATAATCTTACTGGTATTAGAGAAGATTTTCAGAAGGTAAATGATACTAAAGAAGTAACTAAAGGATTTATGCAAGGTAAAATATCTCATGGTTTTAGAAATGTATATCCTCTTTATGATGATGAAAAGAATTATTTAGGAGCTGTTGAAATTTCGTTTACTAGTGAATTACTTCAGGATTATTTAGAATCAATCAAAAAAATTCATTCACATTTTTTAATACAAAAAGTTATATTTAAAAATAAAACAGAAGAAAACGGCGTAATTTTGAATTATAGTCAAAGTACTGAACATGAAGATTATTTAGTTAGTAATTCTAAAGAGCATGTTGGAGTTCAATATATTAATAAAAAGAATGAAAATAAAGAAAGAATAAAACATATAAAATCTAAGATTAAAGAAGGTTTTGAAAATAAAAAACCTTTTTCTTTATACTCTATGTATAATAAAAAAGCAAAGGTAATTTCTTTTTATCCTATTCAAGAGCCTGTAACACATAAAACTCCTGCTTGGATAATTACATATGCAGATGAAGAGTTCATAAATATAATAAACAACAATACAAATATAACAAGAATTTCATTAGGATTTATAATTTTTGTTTTACTTTTATTTATTTATAGAATGAAAATACAAGAAATAGAACTAAAAAAAGAAAAAATAAAAGCACAAAGTGCAAATGAAGCTAAATCAGAATTTTTAGCAAATATGTCTCATGAGATAAGAACACCACTTAATGGAATTATTGGTCTTACTGATATAGTTTTAGAAACAAAACTTACAGATGTACAAAACGAATACCTGTTAAAAGCCAAATCATCTTCAAATGCATTATTAAATGTAATAAATGATATTTTAGATTATTCAAAGATAGAAGCTGGAAAAATTGATATAAATGCACAAGAGTTTAAACTTCAAGATTTACTAGATAATGTTACAAATTTATTTGGTTATCAAATTGAACAAAAGAACTTAGATCTTGTATTTAATATACAAAAAGAGATACCTGAAATTTTAATAGGTGATAGTTTACGAATTATGCAAGTATTAAATAATATCGTAGGGAATGCTGTAAAATTTACTGAAAAAGGAAGTATCACAGTAGATATTAATATTAAGAATCAAGATAAAACAAATAAAAATATAATATTAAGTTTTTGCATAAAAGATACAGGAATTGGAATAAGTAGTGAAAATATAAATAAATTATTTAGCGCTTTTGAACAAGGAGATAATTCAAATACAAGAGAATATGGAGGAACAGGGTTAGGTCTTTTGATTTCTAAAAAAATCACAAACTTAATGGGTGGAAAGATTTGGGTAAAAAGTAAATTGGGTTATGGGACGCAATTTCATTTTAATATAAACTTACAATACACTGACATAAAATCTATGTTTAAAAAAGATACTAAAACACTAGCAGGTAAAAAAATTCTTGTTGCTGAAGATAATGATATTGAAATGACTTATTTAGTAGAGATATTAAAATCATGGAAAATTAATGTTTATCAGGCAAAAGATGGAATAGAAGCTTTAAAACATATTGAAAATAATAACTTTGATTTTATATTCTTAGACTGGCATATGCCAAAATTTAATGGGATGGAAGTATTAGAAGTTTTAATAGAAAAGAACTATGATACTTCTTCTATTTTGATGATAACAGCTCAAGAAAAAATGAAACTAATTAGAACAGCAAATTCTAAAAATATTGAGGTAACTAATATTTTAACGAAACCATATACTCCTTCTGCATTATTAAGTTTGCTTTTAAAGAATAAAAATAAACAGTTAGATAATATTTTCAAAGAAAAGCTTACAAAAAAAGCTGCAATTCTTCTAGTAGAAGATAATGAAATTAATCAAATTGTAGGCTTAGAAAAACTTAAAATATATACTGAAGATATTGATATTGCAAATGATGGATTAGAAGCTTTAGAAAAAGTAAGTAAAAAGAAATATGATTTAATATTTATGGATTTACAAATGCCAAATATGGATGGTTTTGAAGCATCCAAAAAGATTAGGCAGATGAAAATAGAAACTCCAATAGTTGCACTTAGTGCATCAGTTATGGAAAATGATAAAGAGCTTACGAAAAAAGCAGGAATGAATACTCATATTGCTAAACCTATAAATAACGAAGAGTTAAATGAAATTTTATCGAAGTATCTTTAACTTCGATAATCACTATTAAAATAATAATTTGCTATAATAAACATTACTCAAAATAATAAGGACAACAATGTTAACAATTATAGTGACTACGCTATTTTTTGCTTTAGTTATTAATATATTTTTAAAAAAGATACATTTACCAACAATCATTGGGTATATATTTACAGGAACAGTTATTGCATACTCTTTTGACTTACATGATGCTGTAAATAACCATACCCTAAAAGAAATTGCGGAGTTTGGTGTAGTTTTTTTAATGTTCACAATAGGTTTGGAATTTTCAATAGAACATTTAAAGAAAATGAAAAATGAAGTATTTGTAGCAGGAACATTACAAATATCTATAACTGCAATAATAGTGTTTTTAACAAGTTATTATTTGTTAGATATTGAGAAAAATATTTCATTTATTCTTTCTTTAGCTATTGCATTATCCTCAACTGCTATTGTTTTAAAAACTTTTAATGAAACAAATGAAATAAACAAAAGATATGGACAAAGAAGTTTAGGTGTTCTTATTATGCAAGATATTGCGGTTATTCCTATCTTATTAATAATAGGATTTATGTCTACAACGTCTAGTTCTAGTATTTCTGATGTCATTTTTGAGATGTTATTTCATGCAAGTATTCTATTAGCTTTAATGGTAATAATTGGTAAATATCTATTAGAACCATTTTTTAAAGCAATTACAAAAACAAACTCTGATGAACTTTTTGTAGGGTCTATTTTATTTTTAGCTATTGGTGCTTCATTATTAGCTCATAAACTAGGATTTTCTTACTCATTAGGTGCATTTATTGCAGGTATGCTTATTGCAGAAACTAGATATAAACATCAAGCAGAAGCTGATCTTGTTCCTTTTAGAGATTTATTATTAGGAATTTTCTTTGTAACTGTTGGTATGCAGTTAAAATTTGACATTATTGCCTCGTATATTCATATTATATTAGTATTATTAGTTGCTGTAATGGCGTTAAAGTTTATCATTATTTATGCAATTATGAGAATGAATGAAAATAAAAGAGTTAGTCTAAAAACTGCACTTTCTTTAGTACAAATAGGCGAGTTTTCGTTAGCTTTATTAGAGTTAGCAAGAACAGGGGATTTAATTCCTTCTCCTTATGGCCAAATTATGATTATTACAATTGTCTTATCAATGATAATCACACCTATAATTTTAAAAAATCTTAGTTCTATTGCCGATTATTTTATTAAAAGTATTGAACCAGATGTTGAAGAAGTAAAGTCAACTAATCTAAGTAACCATACTGTTATTTTAGGACTAGGGGAATTTGGACGAAATATAGCAGATGAATTAAGAGTAAACTCTGAATCTTATCTTGCAATTGAAAACAATGTAGAAAGTTTTTATAGGTCTTCAAAAAGTGGATATAACGTAGTATTTGGAAATGTAACAAACAAAGATTTATTAAAAAGTGTGAATTTAAAAGAAGCAAAACATATAATTATTGCTATTGATAATCCACATAAATTATATCAAGTATGTGATGCAGTACAGAAAATGGTATCAACTGATAAAATTATTGTAAAAGTTCATACTCAAGCAGAAGCAGAGATAATTAAAGATTTTAAAATATCAAATATTTTCGTTGAAAATATTATCACAAGCAAAAAAATTAAAGATTTAATTATAAAAAATAATTAAACACTCTTAATTTATATTAAGAGTGATTTCTTTGTAAGTATAAAACTTATGATTAGTATTTTTTGTGCCTTTTATTTATCTTTGGCAATTAATTCTGCTAAAAGTTCTTTATATTCAGAAGCTTTATTTGCGCCCATTCTTACTATATTATGGTTAAATATCATAATAGGAATGGCATTAGCTCCTTGGTCTCTCCAATATTTTTCATGATCTTTAACTCGTTGGATTGCTTCTTTATCATCTAGTCTTGCCATTGCCTGAGCTACATTTAAACCTACTTTTTTTACTTCAATGGCTAGGATTTCTCTATTGCTAATATCTTTTTTCTCACCAAAGTACGCTTCTTGTAGTCTTACTTTTAGTTCAGTTTGTTTGTTGAACTCTTTTGCATAGTCAAGAAGTATATGCGCATTAAAAGTATTTACTTTTTTCATTTCTTCAAAATAATTGAATTTAAATCCAGATTTTTCGCCAAGTTTTGTAACTCTTTGTCTATTCTGCATTAAACCATCTTTAGTAAGTCCTAGTTTATTCATTAAGTATTTATTAGCATTTTGTCCTTCTCTTGGCATATCTGGGTTAAGTTGAAAAGGATGCCATTGAATCTGTACATTTTCTTTTATATCTAATTCATCTATAGCTTGGCTTAGTCTTTTATATCCGATAGCACACCATGGACATACTACATCAGAAATGATATCAATTTGTATTTTATCTCTTGATTGAAGCTTTTCAAAGGGTTCTGTTTGTGAAGCTAGTACGTTTAGACTTAAAAAACTTAATTGAGATATTATTGTTATTTTAAGTATTGATTTGATTATATTTTTCATATTTTCACTTGTATTGGATTTTTTAAATTATAGAATATCTGTTCTAAAATATTACTTAATAAAAATAGATTTTAAAATAAGTAAAAGTAGTGCTTTTCTTTGCTAATATTCTATAATGAAACATCTATTATTAATCTTATCTTTTTTACTACCTTTAAGTGCACATTTTGATGATGAGGATTTATACAATTTTGAGAAAAGATGTATGGTATGTCATGATACTTATGTACAAAATGAAATGGCTCCACCCATAATAGCAATCAATCAACGTTACAAAAAATATTATGGAGATATGGACTTATCAATAAGTAAAATAAAAGATTTTCTAATATCTCCTTCTCATGAAAAAGCTATAATGCAACCTGCAATTAAATTATATAGTTTAATGCCAAAACAGGAGTTAAATAAAAAAGAGTTAGAAGCTTTTCCTGAAATAATAATGTTACTTGATTATGATGTTCCTGAGTGGTTTGATGAGCATTATAAATCACATAATCTTAAAGATTAAGCTTATTAAAAAGTAGATAAATTTTATTATCTAGTTACGCTATTATGCGTAACCAGATAAGGAGCTTGTAGTTGTGTTTTGTAAGTATAGGTTGATATTACTGTTATTGTTTTGATTATTAATAGCTTTTAACAATCCATTAAAATCTTTTGTATCAACTGAAGATTCTTCACCTTCTGTTCCTGCTTTTAACATATCCATTAAAATACCTAGATTATCTAGTGCATTTTGTTGATTTTGAGTTAATGACGTAGATTCATCTGTCCTATTTCCAAATGCTTCTTGAAGTTCATCAAAAGATACTACTCCATCTTGATTTGTATCTAATGAATCGTACTCTTCTTCAGTTTGCGATGATGATGCTCCTGCATCACCACTAGGAGGAGGTGGAGGTGTTCCCCCTTGTTGACCAACACCTGCTAACGCTCCTACTTCTTGTGCATCAAAACCTGCTTCATTCATAGCTGAAACTAACTCTTCTGATGGTTCAATTCCTGCATCTTGGAATGCAGCTACGATAGCTTGAGCATCACTTTGACTTAAATTATCAGCATCATATTCTGCTAAGACTGAAGAAATAGTATCTTCATTTGATGTAGTTAAAGAACTATTTTCATTAGCATTAGGAGCTTCAAAACCAAAAGATGAAAGCATTGATTGAAAGTCTTCTTTCGAAGGCATTTCACCACTAAATTCAGACATGGCACTATCAATAGCTGTTGTTAATTCAGATTGACTTACTAATCCATTTGAATCAGAATCATATGAAGAAAAGATATTATCACTAACACCCATTTCTTCAATACTAAGAGAAGAATCCTCATCCGTATCTTTTTTTGATATCATCTGTGTTGAAATAGAACTAGAACTTTGCTGTATAAGGTTTGCCATAATTCCCATATTTGCTGTATCTATCATAATATTTCCTTTATATGTTGTAATTATACTCTTTAAAAGTAAACATAAAGTAACTGAAACTCTTAGACTTATCAGTAGAGTGTATTTGGTAGAATAAATAAAATAATAAATAAATATTTTTATTTGTAATTAAAATTTATTATAGAAATGGCAAATTATATAAAAAAGTGAACAAAGAAAGTATAAAGTGTATTTACGAATAAAACTAGATTAAAATTTTTAAGGTTAGTGATTTTCTTTTGGGGATTATATATTGATGTCCGGGATTAAAGTTGCCTAACATATAGGTCTTTAAGAGTATATTTTGTAAGAGTACCCTAAAATATAATATTAGTACTAAAATTTATATACCGAAGAAATTGATTTTTGTCGGTATATCAAAAGTTAATTATTCCACATTTATTAAATCTTTTTTAATCCTCTTAAGAAATATAGGATTGATATTTTTATGTTCTCTTATAATATCAACTTTTTTATTTAAGTCATTTTCTATTTGTTCTTTAATATCTATTAGATTAAATAATGATGGTTCCATTTTTACATATATATCAATATCACTATCTTGATTTTCTTCATCTCTTGAATAGCTTCCAAACAATCCTATTTGTTCAAGATTATATTTTTTTTGAAATTCAGAATAATGTTCTCTTAAATAATTTAAAATATATGTTTTATTGATATTTTTAGACATATATTAAATCTTTCATGATTCTTTTATTTGAATCAGATACAAAGTCAACTTCTTTTTTGAATATTGATTGTAATTCTTCTTTGATTTCGTCTAATCTTAAAACTTTTGAGAAGCCACAAATATATCTTGTAGAAAATTTATCATAATCTAATTTATAAGCTATATCAATGTCACTATATTTAGTGTTTGTATTTTTAGCATAACTTCCAAATACTCCAAGTATTTCTATACCTTCTTTTTGATATATAGGTTTTAGTTCTTTTAATCTATTTAAGATTTCTTCTTTGTGCATAATGATAATTGTATCATAAAATAATACTCTATTATTTATATTTTACTTTAAATAATTTCTAAAAAATGAATCCATTGTAGGATAATATTCAATATCTTTTTTTATTTCTAGAATTTGTCTTAGTACATAATTATCTAATAAATCATCTTTTAAATCTTCAAAATCACTTTCTTTATAAATATCAAGATATAAGTTTTTTGCTTTTGAATTAAGATATTTAATTATATCTTCACTTGAAATACTCTTTTTATTTAGAGCGTTTAAATCTTCTAAAAGAATATTTACTTTTTCTAACATCTCATTATTCTCTTTTCTTGCCCAATTGATAAGATTTTGTTTATCTATAATATTTAAATGTGCAACCGCTATTGCTTGATTAAAACATTCTTCTCCACCATGATAAACTAATGCACATAATCTATCTTTTATACAATCTGTTGAAGTAAGTAAAGTTAGAGTACCTACATGAGTTTTTAATTCAGCAAATTCTTTTGTTAAATCATTACCTAAACTAACTGGTCCAGTTGGAAATTCAATATAGTTAGGATTATTGTCATATTTATAATATCTTGATTCAGTTTTCTTAAATCCAAGTTCAAGCATTGTCTTTTCAATTTGTTTTGATGTGACTGTGGGATTAGGAATAAAATCTATATCTAAAGATGAAAAATTTGATTTTGTATATATTTCCATACAAGAACCACCTGATAGGACAACGTCAATATTCTCTTCTTTTAACTTGGTACATATGTAAGCTGCCGTTTCTTCTAAAGTTAATAAAGTATCTAATGGATTACTTTTCATTTTTATTTCTCATTATAAGTGGTTTTTTATTAGCTCTTGGTCGTGCTCTTTTTTTTCTAATAAGCTTCATTCTTTCTTCATCTGAATATGTAGAACGAGCTTTTTTTAATAGAGCAGATAGTTCTTCATAAAATGGATATCTTTTATTTAACTCATACATTCTTATATTTGCTAAATTTCTACCTACTATAATATTTGCAAGCTCAAATTTGTCTAATTGTTTTTTTATTACTGAGGGACTAACTTCATAAAATTGAGCAATTTCTCTAATATAACCAGTTTCTTTTGATAAAAGGTATTGAAGTACTCTTTCTGCATTTTTACTTCCAAATAATATATCTAACATAAATATTCCTTATTATCATACTCTTATATAGAACTATTGTTCTACTATTGAATATCTTTGTACACCATTATATAACATAAATTTATTAATGTCAAGTATATGTTTTTAATTCTTCAACGATAAAATATACGTACTCCATCAGTTCATAAGTGGTTTTTGTTGTTCTAAATAGCTAGTTTTATTCAAGTAAGATAGTTCAACTTTATTTAATTCTTTATGATGGTCAAGTACTGATTCCATTATCTTTTCACTAATATTATGTTTTTCTTGTCTCTTTTCTACTGCAAAGCCCATTCTTTTTAAAGCTTGGTTTGGACTCTCTGTATTAATAGGCTTTTTATTAGCAGTTCCCATAAATACAAATTCTTTAAGTGGAGTGTATAAAATAGAGTATTCTTTCTGACTTTTTAAGATGTTAATTTCCTTATCTGTTAAAGTTAATTTAAAAGGTGGTAAGTTTGAATTTTTAACTTTCATCAATTCTCTTGGTATTGTAAGTACTTTTTCTTTAAAGTCTATGTATTTCCATTTAAGATTACACAGATTATGAGCCCTTAAAGGTATATGTAAAACAAATCTTAATGCATTTTGATAGATGCAGAACCTTTATACTTGTAAGTTTTATTTATAAGTTCTTTAAATGTTTCTTCATCAGTAATTTTTGCATAATTAGTAACTATTCTCTTTTCAACTAATACATTATTCTTGTTAATATTTGCTAGATAGTTGTACTCACAATAGTCTTTAAGTACTGAATAACCCTAAAGGTTAGATAATTAAATAGCCTTGATGCTGTTTCCTTTTTAGTGATATCTTTTATTTGTCTATCTTTAAAGTAGGGCAATACAGAACTAACAAAAACTTGTTATTTCTTTTTGTATGTTACTTCTTGAAGTATGTTCTTTTGTCTTTCAAACAAGCTATTATCTTGAACTTTCTCTTTTAGTTTTAGATTTTCTATATTTTTATCTCTCAGTTTTAATTGCATTTTTGCAGATTGATATTTATCAGATAATGAATAACTTTTAATTGCTTTATAATTTGAAGAATTTTTAAACTCATTGGCTTTTTGTAAAATATCTGGTTTTATATTCTGTTTTAAGTAATCCAAAAAATTTATTTTCATCTATATCTTTGTAAATTATATCATTTTCTCTATCAATAAGGTTTAAAATAATTGTTTCTTTAAAATAGACTTTATTAAGAGAGTTGTATCAAACGAATTCTTAAAGCTATTTTTTACAATTAAGAATAATATGGAATCTTAAAGTTCGATATTGTCGAACTTCTTAGAACAAATAAGAAAGTATAATTATTAATATTGGTGGAGATGTCCGGGATTGAACCGGAGTCTTAAAACATATCCGCACAGCGTCTACATGCTTAGAAGAGGTCGATTAATTTCACTTTCACATAAGCTCAACCTGCAAGGCTTAGAGAAGCTAAGATTTGGAATGTCTCTTCAAAGGTCAATCAACTCTTAAAAGATAAGCTATTGGGGTGAGCCCATTTTGATCTACCTATATAGCATCAGTAGAATGAGCCTCCTAGTCTCGACCCACTTAAGGGGAGTCTAAATTAA